>OJFU01000409.1_pt1 | contig 12765 bp, 8 predicted proteins | sample 1594331 | NCBI WGS metagenome assembly OJFU01 (sample SAMN05416801, study PRJEB24817) | seawater metagenome | isolation source: Sea water | place: Canada:Atlantic | collected 2013-11 | reverse complement strand
TTGACTGACTTCACTAATATAAAGCTCAATAGCTTTTTTAATATCACCGGTATCTTTCAAAAAATTACGCGAAAATTTAGGCATATAATTACACGCAATTCCTAAGGCATCATGCATAACTAATATTTGTCCATCAGTATCTTTACCTGCGCCTATACCAATCGTTGGAATAGTAAGCGCTTGCGTGATGGCTTCACCTAAGCTCGCGGGAATACATTCAAGTACTAATAATTGAGCGCCGGCTGCTTCAAGTGCTTTTGCATCAGCAATAATTTGTTGGGCTTTATTATCGTCACGACCTTGAACTTTAAAGCCACCCAATATATTGACTGATTGCGGCGTTAAACCTAAATGAGCACAAACAGGAACACCACGTTCAACGAGCGCAGAGATGGTGCCATTAAGCCAAGAACCACCTTCTATCTTTACCATACTAGCACCGGCTTGCATTAATAGTGCAGCATTTGCTAGTGCTTGCTCTTCATTGGCATAGCTCATAAATGGCATGTCAGCAATAATAAGAGTTTCTTCTACACCACGTTTTACGCAGCGTGTATGGTACGCCATATCGTCGATGGTCACTGGTAATGTACTGTCTTGACCTTGTAATACCATGCCTAAAGAGTCGCCAATAAGTATGGCGTGTATGCCTGCTTGATCAAATAGTTTTGCGAAGCTGGCATCATAGGCGGTAATAGTTGATATTTTTTCGCCTTGCTGTTTCATGTTGAGCAAACTTGCAGTAGTGATTTTAGCCATGACTTTTCCGAATAGGTTAATTAGTTTATTAAGCGATTAGCATTAATGAGTATACTGTTAAGGGTAATATTTTTAATATTCATTAAGTTGATAATGATAATTGTATTATACCATTACTGCTAATTTTACTAGCAAGTTCGCTGATTGAGCTACCGTCGGGTAAATGTAAAGACGGAGCAATTTCTGCTAGTGGAAGTAGAACAAACTCTCGCAGTTTCATGCCATAGTGAGGAACGGTTAAACGCTCATTTTCTATAGATTCATTACCGTATAGTAAAATATCACAATCGAGAATTCTTGCACCCCAACGGTTGTCTTTTCGCACACGACCAGCTGAATTTTCAATGCCTTGTAAGGCGTCTAATAATTCAAGCGCGGATAAACTAGTTTCTAAGGCAATTACTGCGTTGATGTAATCATCTTGATCTTGAGGACCCATAGGTTTACTCAAATACAACGATGACAACGCAATAACATTACTTGCGGATATATTGTTTATTGCTTTAGCAGCATCGATTACCTGAGCCCTTGGGTCTGATAAATTACTACCTAAGCCTATATACGCCATTATTTTTTTTTGCATTAGTTTGCCGTTATGATTCAGATGGTTTTGCTGCGGGCTTACGGCGCTTCTTAGCAGGGCGTCGTTTTGAGCCTTGTGGCAATTTTACGCCTTTGATCATTTGAATACGTGCTTCATTGGATACTTCTTGAAAATCTGTCCACCAATGTGCTAATTCATCAAGTTCAGGTGTCGCTTCTATTTGTGCACGTAATAATAAGAAGTCATAACCCGCTCTAAATTTAGGGTGTTCTAACGTTTTAAATGCTCGTTTTCCTTCGCGACGACCTAACTTATCTTGCAATATCCAAATATCTTTAATGACTGCTTGGAATCGTTTCGGAATGGCAATACTACGCTGCTGCTCTGGCATTATTTCATTTAGGGCTGCAAAGAATAGATCTTGTGGAGTTAGTTGAGTCGTGACTTTAATTTGCTGAATATGTTTTTGTAAAGGATACCAAAGCATAGCAGCGAATAAAAAGGCAGGGGTTACTCGTTGATCATTGTTTATGCGTTTGTCGGTATTTTCCATCGCCAACATAATGAAGTCGAGTAAAAAACGTTGTTCGTCTTGCTCATTGTTAAGCGCTTGATCAACGGCAGGGAAAAAATAGCCAAAGAGGTTATAACTACGTAATTGCTCAAAGTTCGCAACAGCCTTGCCCGCAATAAACATTTTTAAGAATTCTTCAAATAAACGCGCTGCTGGAATATTGGCCATCAATGAAGATAGCTCTTTGATCGGTGCCTTAGTATCATCACTGATTTGCATATCCAGCTTAGTTGCAAAGCGAATTGCTCGTAACATACGGACAGGATCTTCACGATAACGCGTTTCAGGATCACCAATTAAACGAATTACTTTATCGTTCACATCTTGAACACCATTTGCGAAATCATAGACCTTAAAGTCTTTAGCTGAGTAATACAGCGCATTGATACTAAAATCTCTGCGTTCAGCATCTTCATCGATACTACCGTATATGTTGTCACGCAATAGCATGCCGTCTTCGCTTTGTTTAGATGTTTTTTTACAGCTTTTGTCTTGTTCAGAAGCACTATCATGATGGCCTCGAAAGGTTGCCACTTCAATAATCTCACGACCAAAAACAATGTGTGCTAAACGAAAGCGTCGACCAATTAAGCGACAGTTTCTAAACAGTTCTTTAATTTCATCAGGTGTTGCATTGGTTGCAATATCAAAATCTTTAGGTTTAAAACCTAATAGAATATCACGAACGCCGCCACCAACAAGGTAAGCATCAAAACCGCCTTTATTTAAGCGATATAATACTTTTAGTGCATTTGGGCTAAGTAATTTACGCGAAACGGGATGCTGATCTCGTGAGAAAATCAATGGATTATCAAAGGATGCAGTTGTAACTGTAGTGTTACTTTGGGCGCTTTTTTTCGCGTCCTTTTTAGGAGTCGTTTTAGCGGTAGTTTTACTCACTTTCTTGGAGAAAACTTTTTTGCATAAATTAATAACGCTTTTGATAGTCACAGGCCTTTAATACAGACATAAAATAGTGGCGCAATGATATAACAGTGCAGGGCAAAAGAGAATAACCGTCGTGGTAAATAGCGTGAAAAAGCAGCAAAATACGGGTAGAAAAATAAGGATGAGAAGTAATGCTCATTTTTCTTTCCTAAACTGCTTTATTTAAACTAATACCATTCCGTCTAAAGAAGTGCTTACTTAGAGGGTATGGACGACATTAGAACAAGCAAAATGAGTCAGATATAGTGTATTCTATATTTTATTCATTTTGTAAAGTTATCATGGTGTCTCATGCTTTCCCTAGGGCGAGTTTTAAAGGCTTATATACCGCGTTATTGATTTTGATAAGGGTAATAACCATTATCTACAATCAAAGCCTTACCTCTAAGCCTTTAAATTATCGCTAAGTGATCACTTTCTTATACGGATTGGTATAAAGTTACCAAGGTAATATTTCACCATTTGAGTGCTTAAATACGCCTGAATCTGACATAGTTAAATTATCCATTAAAGCAATTAGTCGCTCAGCTGCTTCATTCGCGCTGATATCACCATTATTTAACACGCCATTACTATTTACCATTTCGGTTTGCACATAACCAGGATGATAAATACCGACAGCAATATTATCCTCTGTCAGATCACGTGCCAATGATACTGCTGCGATATTAAGCGCGGCTTTAGACATGCGGTAATATTTTCTCCAGTGCATTTGTAGATATTTTACTAGGTGGAAGGCTTGTTTCCTAGCAATTTATAGCTCTGTACTAAGGTGATAACAATAATCTTCCATTATAAAAACATCTACTGTAGATGTTTTTATATAAAGCAAGTTGAGAAACAGTCTTCAATATAGGTACTTTAAAATTGTAGATAAAGTAGCTTTATTGATGTTAGTTTATTGGATGATTTTATATTTCTGTAAATTGCATCAACATTTGATTCAGCAGTTGTACCGAACATTGGTATAAGGGGAGCACCTTTGGATGTAATTTAACATGCCGTGAGGCATTTACTCCTCAAGTTAACACCTATGAGTCAATGAAAATGATATTTATGAATCATATATTACCTATTTTATTCAAGTAGATATAGCTCTAGTCTATTCTTTCAATACTTCATGAATAGCATATTGTTTAGCTAATTTGGTTGATTCTTTTCTTAGTGCCATTGACTTTTCTGGGGAAATATTTTTAATAGTTTCTGAGTAAAAGTATGATGCTACACAAAGTGAACGATTCAAGTTGTTCCTCTTCAAAAGACTTATGGATTCGTCATATAGCTTTTCCCCTTCTTCAATCATCCCCCCTTCAATCAAAAGCATTCCTGCTGTTGCTTTAAAAGTTGCTACGCTATGAAGATCATCAGTATTTACTTTTCGAGCTAAAAGCCTCAAATCAACATCAATATCAACAATCTGTTTTTGCATCACTTTAGCCACGATGAGATTATTTAGCTCCCCAAACCCCATATGTGACTTTGAAATTCGATTATTCGAAGCATCAATAACAAATTGAGTATCTTTTAAAGCAACAATACTTAAATATCCTGCATCAACTATAGGTCCTGAGCTATATGGTTGAAATTGATGCATTTCAATTAACTTATCTCTACACTCGGAGAACATTTTCTTCGAATATAAATCATTAACCCCTCCTTCTATTGAAGAACGAAAATCAGGCATATTCTTAAAATTTAGATGGTGCTTATGATGTAACCATTTAACATGAGCGATAACATTTTCAGAAGGTGAATTAAGCGCAAGCTGCATGTGCTTTTTACCTTTTTGAATTGAACCATTTTGAATTTCTATTGTACCAAGACATGCAGATAACTCTGATATTTTTGATCTATCACCATCCCAGCTTTCAACTAATGACATTGCTTTTTTGATATTAGGCTTCCCAATATCAAAGGCAGTACTGATAGCAGTATAAGCACTTAAAATCATAGGGTTTGTTTTTAGGTTCTGAAGGTTTTTTAAATACCATATAGCCTGTTCAGGATCTCCAATGTGTACTAAAAATCTTGAATAAGCTCTAGCAATAAAAGTATTGTGAGGATCAAGATTTTTAGCTATTTTTGTATAATGCTCAGCTTTATTAATTTCCCCAATAACTGAGTAGTAAAAACCAAGATCCATCCAAGTTAATGAATCCCTAGGGTTAACATTAACTATAGATTTAAGCTTACTAATTATTAACCTTACTCCTTCAGCGCTTGTTGAATAACCATCTAACTTATCTGTAAATTTTAAATTTGGACAAACAACATTCTGAATAGAACTGGGTAAGTCATCATATTGATCGAGTAATACTCTATGGAGTTGGTTAAATAAGGGGTGATTCCTTTCGTCTTCTTGAATTAACCTTACAAAAACATCAATAGTATTAAACCTATTCGGATTACTCTTCCACTCTTCAACAGATTTTTTAAACCAATAATCCTCATCAAAATGACTTTTGATAAGTTTTTCATCTTGGATTGGATAATTAAATTTAAAAAGTTTCCGTGATGTATGCCAACGTGGAACTAATTGTCGATTATTCATCATAAGTATATTGTTTGACATAACTAACTTAATCCATTTATATGAGCTAGTCTCATGATCGCAGCCATTTTACTAATATACTTCTCCATAGAAAGCCTCTGAATTTTGTTTTTGTATTTTAAATTCCCTCTAAAATTATGATCAGGGAAACACAATTCGTTTACCATTTCAGCTAACTCTTCTGCAATTTTTTCACCAAAAAGTTTTTGACAATCTTCTCGGAACCTATTCATTACAGTCGCAAAAGCAGATTTTAGGAAAGGTAAAGTGTCTTCATATGATGTTGTACCAATATGCGGCATTATCAACCTTGTTTCCTCAATTATTATTGGGGTTATTTGTGCCCCTGAGATAACGTGAAAGATAAGACTGCCGTACATATGTAAATCAGAAAGCCTTCTGTCGATAAATTCAGAAGGACCTATACCAAACTTTACTTCAATCGGAGCATAAGAGCGATCTCCAGTAAACTGATCAAAAGAAAATGGAGATTCACCATTAACATCAGTGACTCTGCCTAGATCAGATATTTTAGACTCATCATTAGAAAAGCACAAAATATTAGATGGTTTAATATCTTGATGAGCAATACCTACTTTGTGTAATTGCCGAATGCCTATCGCAACATGGTGAAGAGCTTTAAATAAACGTTTCCAGGAGTCAATTCCTTGGTTTATAAATTGAGCGCGTAAATCACCTTCTGCCAATTCAAAAATAATATAAAAAACCCTATTTAGTGGAGGGAATTCTTTTGGACTTAACAGTTCACCACTATCAAGAGGTGTTACTACTTTTGTTAGCTTTTGATCCTTACAATGCTCTAAAATATTTTGTTCAAACAGATACTCTGAAATTGTTTTGACTATATCTTCCAGTGGCTTAGCTGCTACTTTAGACAAGTCCATAGCTTTAAGAAAACCTATTTTTCCATCTTGATCCATAGCTGTGTACCTAGTACAAAAATTCCCTCCACTACCAGAACTTTTACTGATTAATTTTCCAACAGTCCACCCAGTATCAGTGACCATTCCTTCTAAAGCTGTAGAGGGCATACTAAATCATCTCCTTTAATTTATTATTCATACAAATACTTCTGACAACCAACAAACGCGTTGCTGATTATTGGTATCGAACCTAATGTTTCTGCGGCATCGCTGATCGAGCCATACTTCAGCTCTAATAGTGATTTCATGTTTTTACGTGATAACTGTGATACACCGTCTTTTACATAATGACTAAGAATAAAGTCGATAAATTCACGTTGTTTGTCGTCAGTGAAAGTATCTCTGATTGGTGATCCAGCTTTGCTTACACGCTCTTTTCGTGACATCGCTTCTGTAGCGTATGCGACAAAGGCTAATACGTCATATACATCACTGTCTTTGGCATCAATTAGCGCTTTCATGTCTTCAAGTTTTTCACTGTCGTAACCTAGGTCATTAAGGTTATCTAGTAACGATTCTCGTGTTGTAGGATCACTCCAAATTGATCTGAGTTGCTCTTCATTTTCAAAAAACTGTGGCAGATCATCAAACAGATTTTGCAAGAATTCTTGAATAGGAATTGGCTTACCTTCCGCGCTCCAGAACATTACCGATGAGATATGTTGAATCTGTCGTGACTTGCCATCGCTAAGCTTTATAACGACCTTTTCTTTACAGGTACAAGGAAGGTTATTACAGACATCACAAGGCTCAGGTTCACATATACATGGGTTGTTTTCACACTTCGGGCAATCAGGTGCAGGACATGTGCATGGGCTGTCACCGCATTCTTCACAAGGTGGTTCAGGGCAACAGCAAGGAGTAAAGCCACAAGTTTCACAAGGCTCTTTTTCACAACTACATGGAGTATCACCACAGGTTGAACATGGATCTTCTGGTAATGGTTCACCATCCCATTCAGGATCAGCAAAGTTATGATGGGCTTTTACAAAATCATAAATAGTAAAATAGTCTTTACCATCATATACCCGCGTACCACGACCAACTATCTGTTTAAATTCAATCATGTTCTTACATTCACGCATTAACACGATATTTCTTACGTTACGGGCATCAACACCCGTGGATAATTTACGAGAGGTAGTCAGTATGGTTGGTATAGTTTTTTCATTATCTTGGAATATTTTTAGATCTGTTTCACCTGCTTTACCGTCATTAGCAGTTACGCGAACACAATAGTTGGTATTGGTGGTCCAGCCTTTTTTAACTGCATAAGCATTGATGTAATCACGAACAAAACCTGCGTGTGCTTGAGTAGCACAAAACACGATAGTTTTTTGTTGTGGATTGATCCTGTCCATCCAGTATTCAACCCGTCTTTCTTCGCGCTTATCGATGGTGATGATTCGGTTAAAGTCACCTTCTTTGTATACTTTACCCGGCTCAGGTTCGCCTTTGATAACAGCACCATCGCCAGGAGTGAAAATGTACTCATCCATGGTGCCAACGATAGGATACACTTTAAAAGGTGTTAAGAAACCATCGTTTATGCCTTCTTTAAGCGTATAGCTATAAACGGGTTCACCGAAGTATTTATAAGTATCTGAATTGTCTTTTCGCTTTGGTGTTGCTGTTAGACCTAACTGAACAGCAGGTGAAAAATACTCTAATACTGCTCGCCAACTACTTTCGTCTTTTGCTCCGCCACGGTGACACTCATCAATCATGATAAAATCGAAGAAGTCTTCTGGGTAATCACCAAAGTATGGGGCATCATCACCGTTAGCATCTTTACCTGACATAAAGGTTTGGAAAATAGTAAAGAACACACTGCCGTTTTTAGGTACTCGACCTTTCTTTTTAATTTCACTTGGGTCGATTCGAACAATGGCATCTTCTTCAAAGGGTGAGAATGAGTTGAACGCTTGGTCAGCGAGTATATTCCTGTCAGCTAGAAATAAAATACGAGGTCTACGTTTAGCTTGTGCTGGTGTTTTTTGGGCGCTTAAGCTCCAACGGCTATGGAATAGTTTCCAAGCCAACTGAAAGCCAATAAAGGTTTTACCTGTGCCTGTAGCTAACGTTAATAGCACTTTAGGTGCGCCTTTAGCAATGGCTTCTAACGCATTATTAATGGCATTATCTTGATAATAACGAGCAGTCCAACTGCCGCCCTTAGTTTCATAAGGCACGTCAGCAAAACGTTGTCGCCATGTTGTAGCGAAGTCAGGCTCTTGCGCATCAAAGGTTAGTGCCCAAAGCTCTTGAGGCGACATAAATTCATCAACCAAACCAGCTTCGCCAGTTTTCATGTCAATTTGATAAATTTCATGACCGTTTGTGGCGTAAGCAATACGACATTGTAGACGAGTGGCATAATCTTTAGCTTGGCGAACACCTTCGGTATAACTTAATTCTTCTTTTTTGGCTTCAACTGCGGCAAGTTTTTTACCTTGATAAATTAATACGTAGTCGCTGGTAACACTGTCACCACGTTTACCGCCTGTTAGTATGCGACCGGGGCATATGACCTCTCTACGAATAAAGCTATTTTCTAATTTACTCCAGCCAACATTATGTAGTTTGGGATCAATTAAATCAGCTCTTGTATCCGCTTCGTTTTTATATCCTTTTTTATTCGAGGCCATTAGCAACTTCCTTATTATTATGCTAGCTCACCATTGAAGGTTTGTTTAAAGATAGATTTATTTAAGCTCTCTAATTTATCCAATTTTTGCTGATAAATTTCTCTGATTTCATTGACTTCAGTAGACAGCGCTTCTAAGTTTTTGACAATTTTTTCAGCAACTTCATCACTAACTTTAGGGACTGGAATTGAATTCAAAGACTTCTTATTTAATTTAGGTTGGGCCATGCCTGTAACGTATGGCTTAAGCGAAATAGAATTTAAGTAATATTCAATGAATTGTTGCATATACTTATTGGTAAACTTTAAGACATGAGCATGGTTATTAACCCAGTACTTCCCTGACGCAGAAAATGCGATTGGATATGTACGCGCTAACAAATTGGCACCATCCTCAGAAACTAATAGCAAGCTTTCATCAAACAGGTAATCATCTACATAATCAACAATTCCTGATGCACCATAATAAGGGAAAGGACCTTCTTTTCTATCTTTCTTAGTTATAGGTACTCTAATGTTATCCAAGTTTTGACAAATATTAGAGAGTTCAATTGATTCCCACCCCGATTTAAAACCTGAGAAGATTTCACTTAAGTATTCTTCATATGAATCGTTAATACTCTTTAATTGTTTTAATGGAATAGATTCACTATTAGAAGAAATTAAATCATTTATTGACAATTTTGGCTTTTCTAATTCTTCAGCAACTTCAACTTTAGGATTATTTACGGCCAAATCCCAAGCACTTGAATTAATATCATTGATATCAACTGACCATGATTTATCGGTATTTGATTTCGTTTTCTGCAAATTAACAAATTCTTTCAAATCATTATCATTAAGTGGGTTGGTTTTCCCCATATTTCGGCCTGGAGTTAATTGATAGAACCAAGTTTTTTGAGTAGAAGAACCTTTTTCAAAAAATAAAACAACGGTCTTAACTCCCGCACCAATAAAAGTTCCAGCGGGACAATCTAACACGGTATGTAAATTACAACTTTCCAATAACTCTTTACGTAGAGCAATATTTGCATTATCGGTATTGGATAAAAAAGTATTTTTGATAACAATGGCTGCACGACCACCCGGCTTAAGTGATTTAATGAAATGCTGTAAGAAAAGAAAAGCTGTTTCACCTGTTTTAATAGTAAAGTTTTGCTGTATTTCTTTACGTTCCTTTCCACCGAATGGTGGGTTCGCCAGGATAATTTCATGTTTATCATATGCTTGCAAATCAGAAATATCTTGAGCAAGAGTGTTAGTATGAATAACATTGGGTGCTTCAATGCCATGTAAGATCATATTCATGATGGCAATGACATAAGCAAGTGACTTTTTCTCTTTCGCGTAAAAGGTATTTTCTTGAAGTATTTTTAGCTCATTAGGTGAAACTGGCTTTTTATCTGCACCACCTTTACGTAAATAATCAAACGCTTCACACAGAAAGCCAGCAGAGCCAGCGGCTCCATCATAGATGGTTTCACCAATCTTCGGCTGAATAACGTCAATCATCGCTCGTATGAGCGGTCTAGGCGTATAGTATTCACCACCATTACGCCCAGCATTACCCATATTCTTAATTTTTGTTTCATAAAGATGAGAAAGCTCATGCTTTTCAGCTTGTGAACGGAAACGAAGTTCATCTACTTTTTCTAAACAATCACGGAGAGAATAACCACTTTGGATTTTATTTTTGATTTCACCAAAAATTTCACCAATTTTGTATTCAATGCTATTTGGACTTTCAGCTCGTTGCTTGAAACCTTTTAAATACGGAAATAATTCGGTATCGACATAATCCATTAAGTCATCACCTGTTAAGGCGTTATTATGATCAAAGTCGCCTTTAGCATCTTTAGGTGCAGCCCATGATGTCCAGCGATGATCTTTATCGATGATAAATTGGTATTCTTCACCTAGAAGCTCAGCGTTTAATGACTTCTCATGCTCTAAATCATCTAAGTATTTAAGGAAAAGCATCCACGATGTTTGTTCTGTGTAATCTAACTCGCTGCTACAACCAGCGTCTTTATGAAGAGTGTCATCGATATTTTTAAACGTTTGTTCAAACATTATTAATTTCCTGATGAGCTTATGCCCATATAATTTTTATTACATTAAACACGCATCCAAGCCTGTTTCTGTTGTTAATTTGATTACGCCAGTTATTTATTCCCCACTGTTAGCAGAGCTAACGTATGAAAATGACCATATTTATATATTGATACTACCTCGTATATTAACGATAACACTTGATCTAAAGGGATATAATTGTGATAAAACAGCCACTACAAAATCTAATATTAATAGCTTACTTTACTGGTAATTGTACTGGGTAACAATTTGTTATTACTTTTAATTAAAGTAATAAATACAATAAATTACTCTGGAAGTAATATTGTAGGGCTACACCTCAGCGCTTCAGCAATTCTATAAAGCGTTTCAACGGTTATATTAACCTCGCTCTGCTAAATTTATAATCTGAGGTTGTGCTGTTCTCAGTTTACTTCTCAGTTGTTAGTTTAGGTTTACCCCTAGTTAATATGCGCTGTTGTAGGTTAAAGTTTTCATTTTGAAGTTTTGTATTCGCGTGTTGAGCTTCAGCTAACTCCTTCCTTATGTCTGTCAGTTCTATTTTATATTTTGCAATTTGATTAAGCGCATTAGACTGTGAAATTAACAACTCACTGTTGATCAATCTATCCAGTTCAATTTGTGTTTTCGCAACATAACCTTCTTTATAATCAGCAAGCTCGGACTTAACCATGGCTATTGTTTTTCTTGCTGTTGACTTGCCAGTCCTCTCCTTATTCGCAGCGAGGAGCTTAACTAGCATATCGTTGCGCTCATCCATTAAGCCAACAATTCTTTCATGATTTTTGAGGCCAGATCGCCCCTTTAAGAAAGGGATCGCATCACAAACTTGAGCTTTTGACAGTGTGACTTCGGTTGCTTTGGTGAAAGTCTTAGCCTTAATTTTTTCTGCGGCTTCTTCGAATAAATCAATAACCACATCGTACATGATTCTGGTTTTTTCTGGTTTTTTACTTTGCTCTACCCAAGCCGGATATTTCTTGATTTCTGGCGCTGATTCAGGCTTTACTTCCGATTTGTTAGTCTCTAATCCGGCAAAAAAGTTATCATTACTCATTTCCAGCCTCCAATGCAGCTTCTAATTTTTCAATATGTTTAACCATGGATTTTGCCTCAGCCACAATAGGAAAATTTTGGATGAACTCACTGCTTGCAGTGGCATTCCAACGCCTTTTATTGATTGCCATGTTATGTTCATGAGATTTATTATTCACACAAAAATTCGCGCAGCCATGACAGAGCTTTGAGTTTGCGGATCCTGTTTTGACAATACTGTCTTTCACGCCACATTTTGCGAGATTAATACTATCCTTCAGTACAAAACACAAACCATAGCTGTGCATCAACATTGAGTGAATATTTTCATGAATTTCTTGGTGGAACTCCGCCAACTCTTCTAGTGACAGCATTTCAATGTTCAGACCGTGAAGAAGTTTTTCCGCAAGACCCCTGATTTTTTTAGTTGATGGCCCCGCCCATTTATCAGTTGGATCATTAATTAAAATACGCTTAATTATTTCTTGTGCATACTCGCTTCTCACTAGTGCACTTTCCTCTTCATTGAGTTTGTTGCGTGAGTAGGCTTGCGTATGATGACCATGATGGCGAAATTCTTGTTTAATAGCTTCCTCGACATTTCCATCGAACTTACGCAGAGCAAAGGCCATTTTTAAATGCCTGAGATTGTGCGGGATGATATTGGGG
>OJFU01000401.1_pt1 | contig 12837 bp, 9 predicted proteins | sample 1594331 | NCBI WGS metagenome assembly OJFU01 (sample SAMN05416801, study PRJEB24817) | seawater metagenome | isolation source: Sea water | place: Canada:Atlantic | collected 2013-11 | reverse complement strand
CCGCTTTGGGTATGGCATTAACCTTAAATCAGGTGCAAGCCGCTACGCTTGTGATGGATGATACGCCCCCGCCCGCCGACGCAAAATTTGTTGGTAAAACATTTTTATGGGAAGCGAATCGCACTAGTGATTTCAATCTCAACTCCCTATTGGGCAACCTAACGGGCGATTATGATGGCGTGCGCTATTCTGGTAAATTCAATAACGCATTTTATGTCGATGTCCGCGGTGTCGACTCAGTCGGTCTACCTGGATATAAATATCTACAGAATTTTTACGTCGAAGGGGATTCGAATACAGACATATTTAAAATGGTCGCTGTCAGAGCTACAGCTACTGCGCCTGATGATCCTACTATTAATCCGCATCAATACAGCCTGCGAACCTTAAATTTAGATAACATTCATTTACAAGTGACTGACAATCCGGCTTTAGGGAGCATTCCTAATGCTATGCCTGAGCTACTTATATACGATGCGATTAATCTAAATTCTTCAAAGCTCACTATGGGACGGGTCACTGGTGGTGGTAGTAGTGTCAATAAACTCTCCTTTCTTGGTGATCACGAGATCAATGTTACGGGGGCTGGTAATGTTATCGATATTGCTACCGCTACCTGGAATAGCGGAACTGTAGGGGATCATTCAACATCCTTGAACATTGCAGATAGCAGCGATCTCACCATAGAAAATACCACTAGTATTTTTAACGAATTCAATGGTAATCTCAGCATGGGCAGTGGCTCAACACTGACCATTGATAAAAGCCAAGTGGTATTAACCTCGGAACAACCAAATCCTAAATTCAAGCCATCTATCATCGATAATGCCACCGTTAATATATCCGGCACATTTGGTTCTTCGTATGCAAGCTTGCAGCTAACCAACCCTACTATTCGAAATTCGACTATCACATTGGCTAACAATACGTCTTTTCGCTCCTATCGCCGTTTTACCGGAGGGAATGGTGCAGCCTTTGTGGATTTTGAAGGGGATAACACAATCAATATTGGCAACGGCGCTAGCTTCATTGGTCAAGCTGAAGGCGCTCCAACGACGAATTCTGGTAGCTTTAACTTTAAAAATGGCACAACAACGATAAATGGTGATAGCAATGGCATAAATACTTCAAACTTCCAAGCTGATACTTGGTTTATCGATAACGCTACCGTGAACTTAAGTAATGTCGCCGCCGAAACCTATGTAACCACACTGAATATAAGCAACAGTGCCTATAAGGGACGTGGGGTTTTCTTTGATAATCTTTCAACGTTAGATGTTACAGATTCAAGCATTTCAGGTTCAGTGAATTTTGGTAATAATAGTGCATTAATTTGGCTGAATACTAGTTCGACAATTGACTCCGGCTTCAGTACACAATCAGGTGGGACCGAACAATATGCTCAAGGCATGACATTTGATTTTGGGACTGCTATTTGGCAAGGAAATAATACTTTTATCTCTAATATAGACCCCAACGGAACTGAAGTTGTTGTGGGATTTCCGGACACAAAAACTTACTCAAATGCACTTTACATTAAGCGGGCAAATGTCACTGGTTTTGATACGCTTAATATTGAATTAAAGTCGGTAGATTACTCTTTGCTCGCAAGCGACTATGCAACAGGTGGCGCAGCCAGCGACGGTATCTATGATTTAGTGTTATTACAGGATGGTGCAACAACGGATGCCGATCCGAGTATTACCTTAGATGGTAACTTTCCTGCTCTATTAACTGCCGGGCTGGTCAACAGAACTAATGCCAGTAGTCCCGTTCAAGTTCAATTAGCGGAATTACCCGCTCAAGCGTTAGTTCTTCAGCCTAGTATTACACCTGCTCATCAGGAGGAAACAATTACTCAAATTGTTGTTGAACCTGAAAGTGGTAATACTGTTGCAACTAATGTGACGATCACTCCCGATAATGTCGGTGGTGCAACCCAAGTAGTAACCACTACAACTACCACACCCGATGGCGGCACTCAGGTCAGCACTAGCACATCAACACTGCAACCCGCCACAGGTTCAAACAACCTGCAAAATGCTGCTAATTTATTGGCCAACAACCATTATAAAGGTAACACTGACACCATCAATAACCTTGGGAGCATAACTAATAGTGAGTTAGCCAGTCATTTCAACAGTATTCATGCGGAGCCTTATTCATCAAATATGACGGTTGCCCTTGAACACACAGATGCAGTAATGAACTCAGTATTTTCTCAGCTTAGAAAGAAATTTTTTTCACCTAAGCGTGATGGAGCGATTAAGGATGATACAGTAACTACTCGACAAGGTATGTGGTTAGATGCAGGTTACATTAAAGGGGATGTTGAAGGTGAGGATAATTTAGGGAACTTTGATTACAGCTTATCGCACCTCACTTTAGGTTTTGATGTCGCAGAGTTCAATAAAGCGACGTTAGGTGTATACCTTTCTGCCGGGAGCTATGACATGGATGAGCATGATAGAGCGGTAGAGGATTTTTCGAATGATGCTTATCACTTTGGCGTGTATTTTAATCAACCCGATGTCGGTCAATGGAAACTAAGATCACTACTCGGTTATGCTTATGGTGACCACAGTTCATCGCGCCTCGTACAATTATCTGATACGACTAGTAACGCCACTGCTGATTTTAACAGTTACAGTGTTTATGCTGGGGTGATGGCTACTATGAATTGGTATAGTAACGATTGGGTGTCGTTATCGCCTGACCTTGCATTTAACTATGTTTACTTTGAGCAGGAAGGCTTCTCAGAGAAGGGCGATCCTAGCTTAAGTCTGACACTGGATGACAGTGATGCACAATCTATTATTACATCCGTTGGATTAAGCGCAACCTTCTCTAGCCTTTCTCGAAATCATGCTATTTATCCAGAAGCCTATATCCGTTATGAGCATGACTGGTATGCGAGAAAAAATAACGAACATAAGGTCAGTGCAGGGCTCGTTTCAAATCCCAATTATAAACAGGATTTTGAAGGCCAGAGCCGTGGAGAAAATTCTATTATCGTTGGCTTGGGCCTAACGAGTGATGTGACAAGTGCTTTACAAATTAACGGCGGGATTACAGTCACAGAATCTACACATGGTTCAGAAAGTGGCGGATCTATTAGCGCAAACTATAAGTGGTGATAGTCAACGTATTATTTTGATCACGATAAGTACAAACTGTGTATTATCATGCGATTTAGTGAAGTGACTGCTTTGTCGGCTTACTCCACTATTCGTGGACATTTCATAATTGTTGAATAGTTACATCTGAAGGTGTTTATGACCAAAGGCAAAAGTTACACACTATACTCTGCTGAGTTTAAACGAATGTTTTTTTTAAGAGCCTCTGAAGATGGTTCACAGATATCAGTGTTTGTGAATACTTAGGAATGAGATCTCGGCAATTAGGTCGTGGCGAGATGAATTTCGCTTAAAAGACCTGTTGATTGCCAGTAACCATGGTTGTAGTGGTGCCATTGAGTAGGCTGAGAAGACTAGGAAAAATAAATGAAGAAAGAGCTCTCGATTTTGCAAGCATACTACAAGGCAATGTCATCCCAAGACTTGAATAAAGCAGTATCTTTTCTCTCTGATGATGTGCGTGTGTGCTTCCCTGAAGAGGATAGAAGTTGGTGAAGTCCGGGCGCAGCACGTGAGAAATTTGGAGGTATGTTTAAAAAACGGCTTACATTCCAAGCATCCTACTCCATCTTAACGCAGAAACGCACCAAGGGTTATTTAGAGGTGAAAGTGGCGTGCAAGTTTTCATGCGAACAAACCAATATGTCATCGAATAGGGATATGGTGTACCACATCACAGAAAACGCAATTGTGTATATTGCTCATTTATGACGAGAGATGTGCATAAGAGGATGAATATATAAGTGCTAGGCACAGCCGAGGCAGGTTGTAGATGAAATTTTAGAGCAGGCTGTAAACGAAGCACGCTGAACTTTTACAGATTAAGCATATATAAGTAATATTGCTTGAACTACTTGCTTAGCTCGACGTGTTTGGGGGGGCCATCGACGGTTTGACTTGATTAATTCAGTATACTGTCGGTAACGGCTCAATTTACTCACTTAGTATTCAGTTAGCTCTCAAAATATAGTCACCGATGACCGCTTTTGGCAAAGCGGACTGTTTCTGGTGATAAATTCACGCTTAAATTAGGTCAGGTTTGTGGCAAAAGTGATCGTGTCTCGATAGTGCGCTTAGCGGAATATAGCAACTCGTTAATTCTAACGTCCGCTTAGAGCTAACAGCGGCAATAGACCATAGACTTAGCAATGTATCTGCTTATACCTCTCAGAGGGGCTAAACGCTATAGAGTTTTATGGCAATTTGAGCAAAACATAGTAAATTTATAAGAGAGGTACATAGGATTGCTGGTTGATTAACATATTGGTTTTAAAATTGATTAAAGTGACTTGGAGGTATGTTAGGATGCTTCCTTCAGCAATACAACGTAGCGTGATATGAAAAAAATTAATATCGATACTTGGTATAGAAAAGAACATTTTGATTTTTATACTACTTTTGAACAACCCTTCTTCAATGTATGCGCAACAGTTGATGTCACTAAAACACTTAATTATTGTAAAGAGAATCAGCTTTCTTTCTTCATTTGTTCTTTGTTTCTGCTCGGATACACAGCAAATCAAATAGAGCCATTTAGGTTTCGAATAAAAAATAATGAAATCGATGTGCATGATGAGTTGGAAATAAGTTGTACAGTGCTCAATAGCGACGAAAGTTTTAGCTTTGCTGAATTTGGGACCAGTAGTAATTTTGATGTGTTTTATCATCACGCTGTTCAGCAATTATCTAAAATTAAGAACGGTTATAAATCGTTAAAACCAACAAGTGACAGAGGCAATGAAATCTTCTGTTCCGTTTTACCTTGGCTTCACTTTACAAGTTTTTCTCATGCCCAAAAACAGAGTGAACATGACTCAATACCAAGAATAGTAATGGGGAAATACAAAACTGTTTACAAAGAAGTAGTGATGCCAGTATCGGTAGAGGTACATCATGCAATAGTTGATGGTTTGCATGTAGGTCAGTATTTCGAAAAGTTACAATATAATTTTAACCACTTCTTTGATCAAAACAACTAAGCTGAGCTATATAATATTCTCGTAACTTTTCACCGTCTTACTATCCTGTATGCTCAAAACCAATGAAATTACCGCCTTCATATCAAAACAGCTGTAGGGTCTCCATATCTTAACGCTAACTGTTACCGAGAAAGTGACGATTAAACTAAATTCAGCAAGCTTTATTTTTATAAGAATGATAAATAGATAAATATAAATGAATATTTGTAGGCTATGCTTTTTGATAAGTTAGATAAACTTTCAAAATAGTACCTTTTTCGAATAAAACCAATTAACATAATCGTCCAATTTTTACCTGCACATATAGAAAAACCGCTAATCGAAAGGTTAGCGGTTTTTTACTTTCTGGAATTTTAAAAGAGAAAGTTTAGGGTTGTAGAGTTGAACCTTCGAATAGCGTTAAACTTGAGCCTTATAAAACATTACAGGTTAAATACTCTTTGTTTTTAACCTAATACCTATTGCCACTTATCACTGTTGTTAAGGTATCTAATTAATCTACCTTCGTTAAGTTCTTTGTGAAAGTCGCAGCTTGTTAAGCGAAACATCAGCGTATTATCTTCATGGATAGTTGTATCGTGAATGTCGCCCTCTAAATAAACGTTACATTGTCCAGCTTCTTGAATATACCTATCTTTTTGGATGACTTTTAAGTTGCTATCTGATTGAAATATTTTCATTGAACAAGCCATTTTTGAATTGAGCATATTAAAATCCCTCCTTAATATTGAGTCAAAAAATAATAGTAACAGGTCTAAAAACTGCTCTTAAGACATCACTACCTTTCGGAATCCGCATATTTTAGTAAAACCATTCGTGCTAGAATAATCGTACGATATTTCAACTTTAATACGAGACAAAGTTAGACGCCTGTCTATGCGTTATCCCATAAAACAATTTACAAGGAAGCAATTTTTCATGTTTAATTCTATTCATCAATTAAGAGGACTTCTCTTAATCACTCTTTTATTTTTTATCACAGCCTGTGGAAGCGATAGTGGTAGTAGTGCCCCCCCAGTTTCCGTATATGTCACCAACGTTGAGCTTAAAGCAACTGATACTTCTTTTGCCGTTGGTGTTAGCCAACTGGTGGAGGGCGAAGCAACATTTTCGGATTCTGAAACACGTAGCGCTTCGAGTACCAGCTCCACATGGTCTAGTGATGATGAAAGCATTGCTACTGTTGATATTTTTGGCGTTGTTACTGGAGTTGGTAAAGGTACGACAACAATTAATGCGCTTTATAATGGTGCGCAAAATGCTGAAGGTGAATTTGTTACGGGTATTATTGACATAACGATTACACCAGCGGAAGTTGTTGAAATTCAGCTCTATTCAGAAGTAAATACCGTAGCTCTTGGCGTAGATGTACAGTATCAAGTTTTTGCAACATATAGTGATGAAACTAATGATGAGTTGGACAGCAATGATATAACTTGGACAAGTAGCAACCCAACTGTTGCTGAAATCGATGGCCTGACAGGCATTGCTGAAACATTGTCTGCAGAGGAAACTACTATATCGGTTAATTTTCAAGGGTTGCAAAGTTCTTCATTATTAACAGTAACTAATGCAACTTTAGTTAGTTTGACTGTCTCGCCAGAGATCCCGGGTGAAACTAGTGTTCCTGCTGGGTACACATTCAATTTTACCGCTGAAGGAACTTACTCTGACGATTCAACGGGTCCTATGACTGATAAAGTCACTTGGCTTGCCATTGGTCATACGTTTTTAGAAGCGATTGAGCCGAAAGGAACGTTCAGAGGACTTTCTTCTGGAAGTGCAGGGGTAAGGGCCACATTTGGGACTATTATGGATGAAATTCCTGTTACGGTTTCTCCCGAAATACTGTTAAGTGTCGACATAGAGTCAGATCAATATTCATTTCCTCTTGGTCTTCGTTCACAATTAACGGCAAGAGGCTATTTTAGCAGTAGCATCAATAAAGTCATCACGGATGAAGATAATATAAACTGGGAAAGTGGTAACACTGGTTTTGCGACAGTTGATTCTGATGGTATGTTAACCGCTGTTGGCCTTGGTAAGGTAAATATTACCCTAAGTTATACAGATGCAGAGGGCGAAGTTTTTTCAGATATACAACAATTTACTATTTCTGATGCTGAATTAGTCACGGCTACTATTACAACGGTACCAAATGATATATACCTTGTTCCAGGCCAAACACATCAATACATTGCAATAGGGGAATATACTGATCGATCAAAACATATACTAAATAACCAAGAGGATATTTTTTGGTCTATAGGTGACTTGTTTGACGATTCAAGTTCAGCGTCAGTTGTTACAATTGACCCATCAAAAGGACGAATTACAAATCAATATTACAATGGTCTTACGAAGACTGATCAGGTGAGTGTGAATGTAACTGTTGGTGGGCTTGGCGGTGAACATGACCCTGCATATGCTAACCTAGGTGCAGTGCAAGTATTGAGTTCAGATAATTTAAGTTTTACGGGAACATTCATACAGGGTGACGTAATACAATTAGACTTAACTATTACCAGTGAGGACGTAAATACTGAAGATGGTATGAGTGGTCCAGAAAATCAATCTTTTATTATGCTAACTTATGACGAAGCTGAAAGTGTTTGTCAGGAACTGGTTTATAATAAACATACCAATTACCGTTTACCTACCTCCACAGAATTGACGAAACTATGGAACGATAAAACTGCAGATCCTGCTGTCGACTATGAGTTTTATATCAAATACAACTGGTCAGTTGGTAAAAATTATTGGACATCAACAACAGAGGATTCAGGTACGACCTATAAGGTTATTGATTTAGGCAAGGGTGGGGAACAAATATCAACTAAAATGGAACATAATTATGTGAGTTGTGTAAGAAGTTCTGTTTCACCCTAATATCAATAGTGGCTTACAGCTGATAATGTAAACTAGAATTTCACTGACAAAAGAAAGCCTCTACCGCAATGTAGAGGCTTTTTTATTGTAAAGCGCTCGGTTAGTTATATATTTAAAATATAAAACCGTAGTATGACTAAAGAAGGTTATTTTAATATTGTTCAATATCTTATAGACAAAGTGTTTTATTGATGTAATCTAAAAATACTATTCAACTTAATAAGAATAAAAAATGCAAAGATTAAAAGAATCTCAAGAAGCACTCACTCTTATTTATAATGCGTACAATGATGTCGCAACTAACCCTCTAGCGCCATTAGATATTGATGACGAAGAAAGCTTAAAGAAGTTACTTGATGCGGTGATGAATAGAGAGTCAATTTCACATATACAAAATAAAAAAACGATTAAAGAAAGTACTGAACTACGTAGCTCTATCGCCGATGTATTATTGCTGCTTGATGGCTGCGATATTAAGGAAATTAAAGCGGCAATGAGAAAAGCGACAGCTGCCACTGCAGCAGCTACAGAAGCAGAAAAATAACTCATTAGCTTTTTATAGCTTATCCTCCTAAGGCATCAATTTTCAGCGCAAATTACCGATAAAGTAATTCGCGCTGTATTTTCTGAATAACTCATAACAAGTCACATTAATGAGTGACCTTGTGTTCATTAAAAAATTGGTGCTAGATCTTCTTGTTGATTCATTGCGGATTTAAAGCCATCACGAGCCATTAGTCTTTTTAAATAATCGCGAGTATGCGGCCCAAAATTATTATCGTTCTCTATTTTTTGAGCGAGAAAAAGCGCATAACCAACACAAATATCCGCTATGGTAAATTTACCTGCACAAAGGTAATCACTGGTTTCAAGTGCAACCTCAACGCTGTTCAACCTTGACGATAACCATTTTTTATAATCTTCGACGACTTGTGGTTGTAAACGATCAGGTTTTTCATAACGGTCATATCTTAATATTAAAGCTTGCGGGAAAGTGAAGGTCGTATCACTGCGGTGAATCCAGTTAAGATAATCACCGTACTCTGGATGTTCAATGCTTAAACCTATTTCACTCGTGCCATATTTATCAACCAAATACTGACAGATAGCAGCCGATTCAGTCATGACTAAATTCCTGTCGATGAAGGTCGGTACTGTACCCAATGGATTAATGTGTAGATACCCTTCATGGTTGTATCTAGGCGGAAATTCCATATTAATCAGTTCATAGTCAAGCTGTAATTCTTCGAGTGCCCACAACGGTCTGACAGAGCGAGAGTCGCGGCAGTGATATAATTTCATTTTAGTAAGCCCATGATAATTAGTGATTAAGACTGTAGCATAAACATTCTATTTTCGCTTAACTCCCTTCATCTCAAGTAAACACCACCTAATGATGGTTAGTTTTTAGTTGATATCACCACTAGTAGGGCGTGAGCTTACAGTTTCTTACGTTTCCCAGACACTTACTAAACAATAAAGCAGATCTGCTTGTTTGATAAGAAAGTATAATAGCGACACGCTTTATCAATCCACATAATAAATAGGTAGGCACATATGCCGATAAAATTGAAAAGTATTCTTGGACTCAGCTTTTTACTTGTTGGAGGGTGTAGTCAACTTCACCATGTTCATATTGGTGATATAGATCAGTCTCAAGGTACGTTAACGCCATTCACAATTAAGGTGAATGAATTTGGTTTTGATGCAGCGAAAGCTGCAGAGATAGGGTCAGAGGTAGCAAAGTCATCCTCAACTAGCGAAGACTTAGAATTAGTGGCTTTTATTTTGGCCATCAGTAATTTTGGTCCTAAAACGGGTAACCCTGTATACAACGACGCTTATGCTGATGAAGTTCTCGCTGAGGTCATTAAAGCATGTCCAAGTAAAAAGTTAACCGGATTAACATCGGTTCGCGAAGCAACCAATGTAGGTCCTGTCAGTGGCGAAGTTGTACGCATCAACGGTTACTGCATTAATAAGACTCAGATTAACTAAATTTAGGAAAAATCCCATGTTAAAAAATACAATATTATTTTCAGTACTTGCACTGTCACTCACCGGTTGCGTTGGTTTAAATACCGTCTCTATGACACAAGTTCCCGCAGAAAGAGATAACGTAATATCCACCTCGTCATCTAGCTGGAATTTCATAGGAATAAACTTTAGTAATGCTTTTGTTGACGAAGCAATTGATGAGCTTAAAGGCCAATGTCCAACAGGAAAAATCGAAGGCGTTTACACCAAACACCAAACAACAGGTTATGTGCTTATGTTTAAAAGAGAAGTTGTTGTTTCTGCCTACTGTAATGAGGTGTAGCAATGAAAAAGCTATTTTTGTTACTTACGGTGGGAATGCTCAGTGCTTGTACTAGCAGTGTTCATATGTCACAAGTTGATGTTGGAAGTAATAGTGCTAACGACGTTGAAATTGGTAAAGTTATTGAGATTGAAAAATCTCAAAAAAATATATTAGGTTTTGTTTATGATACTAACTATGTTGATCAAGCATACAAAAACCTTTTACTTGAATGTCCTAACGGAACATCAATGGTTAACGTTGAATATTTAACCAATCATGGTTTCCTTAGCTGGACAGATAAAATCCGTATTAAAGCGGTTTGTCTTTAAACAAACCTTTGATAAAACGTATAAAAACCGCTACTGCAAAGTTAGCGGTTTTTTCTTTATATACTCTGGATCATCGTGGGGGAAATGCTTTTTTTCTACTGATCATGATACGCAGTAAACTATCACCGATAACTAACAGCACAGCAATACCGAAGAAACTATAGCTCCATAGTTGCTCTGGGCTTATGAATTCATTTAATAAGAATATTGCAACTAGCATCATCAATATGGGCTCACCATAATTTAACATGCCAAATACGGTAAAACTCAAACGTGTTGATGCAGAAACAAAAAATAGCATGGCAACAGTGCCCAATAAGCCTGAGCCTAATAACAATACGACTCCCCAATCTAAAGAAGGCAAAAAGGGCAGTTGCTGTTGGTTGGTAAAATACAGCAGTAATAAAGCCAAGGGTGTGACAAAAATGTTCTCTGCAACAAAGTTACTTGTTGTCGGTATTTTACTTTTGCGTCGCAAGATAAAATAGGGCGGATAAGCCAAACAAATAAGTAAGGTAACCCAAGAAAATGAATGGCTTCTATATAACTCAACACTCACTCCTATTAAGGCTGCGCACACAGCAAGCCACAATAAAGGACTCAAGTTTTCCTTAAAATAAAAGCGGCCAGTTAAACTAATGGTAATGGGTAATAAAAAGTATCCCATAGCGATATTAATAGTTTCACCATTGACAGGGCCCCAAAAAAATATCCACCATTGTATTGCGATCAAGGGGGACGTTAAGCACAGCAGTAACAATTCTTTTGGCTGTACAAAGACTGCTTTAAGCGCAAACAATTGTCGTGTTAAAACCAAAAATAAAAAGCCAAAACCTAACTGAGATAATACGCGAAAAGAAAATAGGGTATTACCGTCCACAGGTGCCAAAAATTGTATGTAATAGGGCAACAATGAAAATATAAGGATAGAACCAAACATCAGGAAGTAACCCTGTAATTCTTGCTTATTGGCAGAGGTAGTAGGCATTGATTCTCACTAAAAATTACGGTGAATTGGTAAATCGTGAACAATGGGGGAGGAAAGGGTTTGTGTCAATGATAATCGGGGCTAAATAGCTTTTAAATAAAGCTAACGATGGCTCAGTTAATGATGGAGATAATTACTTATCACTGAATCACCGTTATCTTATTCATACCAATTCCATTAAATTTATTCCACCTCAGAGCTATGTCAGAGAAGTTATAACAAATAAAATCTATGCTGATATAGTCATTCTATATCTAACAAATTTGTGCAGTTATTGCTTTTCTGACAAGCTCCCTAGAGCGAGTACCTAATAAAAAATAAAGGCTTACATACAGTGTTATTGATTTTGACAAGGACGCTGCATGGATGCAGCTTATTAGATAATGCAGGAGGATATTCTCCTGAATAACCATTCTCTCTAAGCCTTTTAATTCTCGCTGAGTGGGAAATAACTTAATGGATTTGGTATTAGATACTATCTAGTAAAATACCAAGTGCTTTAGCAACACCTGCACCATAAGCTTGATCAGCTTTTAAACAGTGTGCAATATGTCTTTTTTGAATATCAATACTTGCACCACCAACGGATCTGGCAGTGTTATCAAATAAAGCTTGTTGCTGGCTTTTATCCATTAATCTGAATAATTCACCTGGTTGAGAAAAATAATCTTCATCTTCTCTATGATCCCAATGTGCAGCAGCGCCAGATAATGATAATGGTGGTTCAGAAAAATCAGGTTGTTCTTGCCACTCACCTTGGGTATTTGGTTCATAACCTATGGTACTGCCATGATTACCATCAACTCGCATTGCACCGTCTCGGTGATAGCTGTGTACAGGACAACGTGGTGCATTTACCGGTATTTGTTGATGATTAACGCCCAAACGATAACGTTGTGCATCACCATAAGAAAATAATCGACCTTGCAACATTTTGTCAGGAGAAAAGCTTATGCCTGGTACTATACTCGCAGGGTTAAATGCGGACTGTTCTACTTCCGCGAAAAAGTTCTCTGGATTTCGATTCAATTCCATTACGCCCACTTCTATAAGAGGATAGTCTTTGTGTGGCCATACTTTCGTTAAATCAAAAGGGTTGTAAGGAGATTTTTCTGCTTGCTCTTCAGTCATCACTTGAATTTTTAAAGTCCAAGATGGGAAATTGCCCGATTCAAGCGAGTCATATAAATCAGCATGATGACTTTCTCGATTC
>OJFU01000396.1_pt1 | contig 12862 bp, 14 predicted proteins | sample 1594331 | NCBI WGS metagenome assembly OJFU01 (sample SAMN05416801, study PRJEB24817) | seawater metagenome | isolation source: Sea water | place: Canada:Atlantic | collected 2013-11 | reverse complement strand
CGAGATGTAGAGAGGTCTCGTGGGCTCGGAGATGTGTATAAGAGACAGATATAACCATCTTTATCAGCCATAGGGTGACTCGGTGAATATTCCACATTCAATGGTTTATCACTTTCAACAATACCTAAAACATTAACACCAACACCACTTCCATCACTTTTTGTCTGCCCGGTGGCAGCTTCTTGCATGGCAGCGGCAAAAACAGGATGTCTGGCGCGGTAAGTTTTATCGGCACTGCTACTAACACTATCAGCATTGGCAATATTACTCGCGGTAGTATTTAGGCGAACTGATTGCGCGCTCATACCACTACCGGTAATATCAAATACGTTAAAAAGACTCATAATTATTGACCTCCGCTGATAACTTTCTTCATGGCTTTAATTTTTCCATTTAGAAATTGAATGCTTGCTTGATATTCCATTGAGTTTTTTAAATACAAGTTTCGTTCCACTTGTACGTCAACCGTATTGCCGTCACCTGTATCAGGTTGATTAGGTACACGGTAGTCAACAGCATTATTTAACTCTGTTCGAACATCAAAGTGTTTATCATTAGTGCGAGACATGCCCATTTGCTGCTTAGTTGATGCTTGCGCTAGTGCTTGTTTAAAGTCTAGCCCTTTAGCTTTGTAGCCTGGGGTATCTGCATTGGCAATATTACTGGCAATAACCTCCGCACGCTGAGAGCGAATAAGCATGCCCTGTGTATGCAGTTGAAAGCCTTTATCAAAACCTATAGCCATAATAGCCTCACAATGATTAACGTGTTGCTAAAAGGAATACAAATTTTATGCCAATTAGTAAATCAAAGAGAGATTAAAGTGTCGAAGTAGGTATAGAATGAAATGGCTAACAGCAAGGAAGAATGGCTGTTAGCGAGGAGTAGAGGTTACATTATTTTTTCTGATAAACAATGCCGGGGTTACAGCGAAGCATAGTAAAATCTTGATTTATGCCGGATAAAGACTCCGAAGCACCTAAAAATAAATAGCCATCGTTATTCAACACGCCATGAATTTGACTAATGATTTGCGCTTTTATTTTTGGGGAGAAATAAATTAATACGTTACGGCAAAAAACGATATCAAATCGGCCCATTAGACTATAACTATTGAGTAAATTAAGTGGCCTAAAGTTAACCATTTTCTTTACTTCATCTTTTACTTTCAACATGCCATTGTCACCTGGTTCAAAGAAACGTTTTTTTCGTTCTGCAGATAAACCGCGAGCAAGGGCTAGGCTATCATAATGACCATACTTGCAGTGCTCTAACATAGTCGTTGATATATCAGTGCCAACAACTTGAACACCACGTGGAAATGCACCTGGATTCTTTTGTTTATATTCCAACACAGACATAGCGATAGAATAGGCTTCTTGACCAGAAGAGCTTGCCGCAGACCAAATTTTAACTGGCGTTTTCCGATCGGCAAAATCAGGTAATAATTTGCTCTGAAGTAACTTGAAAGGATAATCATCACGAAACCATAAGGTTTCATTAGTGGTCATAGCATCTATAACAGCGGCACGCATTTGCCGCTCAACGGGAGTCAGTGTTTTATTAACTAATTCGGTCAGTGAACTGAGCCCAAATTTAGCCATCAATGGTGCTAATCTACTTTTGACTAGATACTGCTTATTTTCGCCGAGTACTATGCCACATTGCTGCTCTAAGAAGGTTCTAAATTGGTTGTAACTTTTTTCATCGAGTTCTCTTGCTGACACTATTGCTTCCTACTTATTTCGTAATTTCCTAAACCCTCGATAATCAGAGGGTCGTCGTTAACTTTAGCTAACGACTATTTAGCTATAGTCAGAGTTAATCTTCTATTTTTAACCATTTTTTCACAGCAGTTGCTAGTTCATCTGGATGAAATTTTGGAATAAAATCTTCTGCACCTACTTTTTCTACCATCGCATTATTAAATACACCACTTAACGAAGTGTGCAAAATAATTGGCATTTTCGACATGCGATCATTACCTTTCACCTCTGCGGTCAAAGTATAACCATCCATCTCTGGCATTTCGATATCAGAGATCATCAATGCCACTTTTTCAGTGATACTATTTTCACAAGTCGCTTCAATGGCTAATAACTGCTCTAAAGCATCACGGCCATTTTTAGCTAGCACCATATTAATACCTAGCGGCTCTAGCGCTCTTCTAACTTGATTTCTTGCAACCGTCGAATCATCTGCAATCATCACCAACTTATCACCTAAGTCCTCACCAATAGAGACATCAATGATATCTTCACTTACTTCAGTGGAAACTGGGCTAATTTCATTTAAAATCTTCTCAACATCTAATATAGATACCATCTGACCGTCGATTTCAGTAACGGCTGTTAAATAGCTGGATTTCCCTGCACCTTCTGGTGGCGGCATAACATCAGCCCAACTTAGCGTAACAATCCGCTCAACACCAGCGACTAAAAATCCCTGAACACTGCGATTATATTCAGCAATAATAATATAACTTTCTGCTGTTTGCTCAATTGATGGCCCACCCGTTGATTTACTTAAATCAATAACCGATATAGTTTGCCCTCGGATATGCGCAACACCTTTTATAAAGCCATCTTGCTTTGGTAACATAGTTAAGCGTGGACATGGCATAACTTCACGTACTTTAAAAACGTTAATACCGAATCGTTGTCTTCCATTAAGTTTAAAAAGTAATAACTCCAACCTGTTTTCACCAACAAGTTGAGTACGCTGATTTACTGAATCGAGTATGCCTGCCATATGAGCCTCATGTAAGATTGTGTCAATTATTATGTTTAATCTAATAAACATATAAGGCACAATTCTTGAATTGTATTTAAAATATAGAGTTGATCATCACACTAAGCGTCTGAAACTTGACGTATGATGGAACCTTATTTCACACTGCTGACCTAGGTTAAGCATAGACGAACATTTGCATTCCCTTAAAGATAGATAACAAAATATATGCGCCGTACCAAACTTTTTTTAATTTTTTCATTCTTATTGCTCATTAAGCAAACAACTACTATTGCAAGTGAGCTAGATAGTGCTTTTATTGAGCGCTTTGCTAAAGATTATTTAACAGAGCAATTTCCTTCAACTGAGGAAGAAAAAGTACGTATTTCAGTTGCTAACTTAGACCCTAGAATCACTATTAAGCCATGTAAAGTTCCTTTAACTGCAAATATACCTGAAAAAAATGGTGCTATAAATGTAAATGTTAAAATTAGTTGTGATGACACAATACAGTGGAAAATATATTTATCGGCAAAAGTAGAAATAACTAAAGCTGTTTTAATCGCAAAAAATACAATTAGTAAAGGAGACAAGCTTGACGACAGCAATGTAGAGCTCGCCTTCATACCCATTAATAAGATTCGTGGTAACAAACTAACTGATACAAATATCGTTTTTGGCGCTAAAGCAAAAAAACGGATTGCTAAAGGTAGAGCTATTAGCAAAAAGAGTATCTGTTTGATATGTAAAGGTGATGTTGTGACTATTATTGTTTCATCCGATAACTTTAGTATCAAAACCCAGGGAGTCGCGTTAAGTTCTGGTAATATTAATGAACAAATAAGAGTTAAAAATACTCGTTCAAAGAAAGTGATTACCCCTCGCGTCAGAGGTATTAACCAAGTCATAATTAATCTATAATTAAAAAACATGCGAACAGGGTTACCAAAAGATTTAACGGTTTACCTACTCAAGATATTATTTATATTTTAATCTATTTTTAGCTAAAGTTATTTTGCCTATGGCCGATAACAATTTAACAGAACTCTTTTAAAATATCATTTCATTGTTAAAGGATGAAATTATGGCTATAAATATCAACAACTTGAATGCTAACAATCAAGTTCAGCAAGCTCAACAAAATAAAATAAAACAGCAGTCTACGCAGACGGCATCGAGCAATGCTCAAGTAAAAAGTTCAGGGCAAGATTCGGTATCGATTACTCCGCAAGCCAAACAGCTTAATGAATTACAAAAAAAAGCAGGGGATGCCCCCGTGATTAACCAAAAGAAAATTGATGAACTGAAAAAAGCGATTAGCTCTGGTGATTATAAAGTTAATCCTGAGAAATTAGCTGCGAGCATTGCTAACTTTGAATTTAAGCTTGTTTAAGGATAGACTGTAAATAAATCATTTATAGTAAAATCAAAGGCAAACTTATGTCCGCAGGGCCAGATTCTCAAGGTTTAACATCCAATGAACTGCTAGCACAACAGCATCAGCAGTTAACCGCACTTGCCCAGATCATCGCTAACGAAAAACATATTTTACAGCAGCATGATCCTCATGCGCTGCTTGAAGTCAGTCAAGAAAAAAATGAATTGTTAATTGCAATTCAACAGCTTGACCAAACAATCGGTCAGAACCAGCGTTTTGCTCAAGATAAAGCTGCAGGAAAGTTGACTCAAGAACTTACTGAAATTACAGAGCTATTGACACATTGCCAACAGCAAAACTTAATCAATGGTCAAATTATTCAACAGTCTCAACTTGCTGTAGAGCGTATGAAAACCAGCTTATTAGAAAACCATAATAAGAGCGCCATTACTTATAATAAAAAAGGTAAAAAGAGCGCGGGTCTCTCTAGTCTGGGACTTAAAGCCTAAAGAAACTATTAATTACTGATTAAAAAAAAGGCGTTAACCCTAAAGTTAACGCCTTTTTATATGCTCTTCTTTACAAAGCTAAATCAAAAATGTGTCACGTCTTTAATTTCTTTTCTATTTTGATTTGCTTGATAAATATTATATACATCTTCAAAGTTAAGCTGTAATTCCGTGGTGTAAACATCGCCCACAGGATAGCTTTTCACAACTTTAGCTCCGCGAATAATACCTTGTATAGAAGCGGTTAGTTGCTGATCTTCAATGAGTAAATCTGCCATAGTTACCTTACTAGAAACTTGCTGCCCATATACTTGTTCAGCTAACTCCGCATAAGCGGCAATTTTTGACGCTTTAATGGCCATCAACATCCGCTGAGTTTCATGCGTTGATTTTTGCAAACTGATAGGAGCAAATCCTGTTGCGTAGAGTACAGGGAATACCTCGGGTTTTACTGTTTGCCACTGTACATGCTTATCGTAAATAAGGGAGCATGCACTGGTTAACAAAAGCATGCTCAGAATAAGAGTACATCTAATTAGTGAGCTTTTCATAGATCTCCCTTAAATAATAATCGCTGATAAAATAACATTCTAATGTCACTCTTATTGATAAATATATAAAATAGTAAAGTGATACTAATTTTGTATAATTACTGCACGTTCATCGTTATGCAACATGGCATTATCACGAATAATCATACCGTCTTTCATTTTAACTTTTTCGCTGTGATTCATTTCATCACCCAGCACCCAAGCTGGAATAAATGACTGCGCGGTAGCAACAACCACTTTTGATTGAATGCCAATCATACGGGCATTAACTAAGATTCCATCTTCCTGCTCAACCATAGTCCCAGAGACTACGTAGTCAATTATCTGACGTTCAGGTAACTCTTGCCAATCTCTACTAAAAACATAATCACCTTTTTTAGTTACACGAATATGCCCAGTTGTTTTATAATCAATTACGACTAAACCGTGGCGCTGTAACTCATGTACAAAGCTTTCTGCTAGCTGATTGCCTAGCCAATTAGTTGTTTCAAGATCTTTAAGATCAACAAAGGAAGCTACAGCTACAGGGGTTTTCGCATTAACAAAACTACTGCTTGTTAACATTTGATAAGCTAGCCCTTTTACTACGTCATTAATGGCATGCCGTGGTAATTCGTAACTATTAATTTCACCTTTTTCAATATGAGTAGTTCGATAAAACCCCTCATCAGGTGTGGACTCACACGAGAGTAAAGCTGGCAGAATCAATGGTATAAGCCATTTTTTCATGATATTCCCCTTTAAAACTAAGTACTATTATTACTAGCCGTAGTCGCAGTATGTTAATTTACACATTTATATACGCATGTATACTTCAATGCACATTTTAAGCCAATTATCTCTGTCAAAGTAAATCCAGTGTGATATCTATAGGGTAAGATGATGAGGCATGGAATATGCATTAAAACATACATTATAGTTATCATGCCGTATTAATGCGTATTAGTCCTTACTGTCGAAAAATTGATAAGACTAAAACCACGTTAGGAAAATAACCAACCTTATGTATAAATTCATCATCACATTATCTTTAATCTTCAGCTTTTTAGTCAGTTTTTCTGCCCGTAGTCAATGGTATGAGACACAAGGCCATGCCCGAACCAATGACATTAGTGTTGAACTTGCACGGACCAAAGCGATGGAAAATGCACTTAAGAAAGCACTACTTGTATCAGGTGCCAGTGTGTCGAGTGTTCAACAGGTCGTCAATGGATTACTGACGCAAGATCAAATCAGTATAAGAGCAAGTGGCAGTGTTAATTCTATTGAGTTAGTTGATGAAATACACAGTGATAACCTAATTACAGTAACAATTCGCGCCGATATATTTCCACAAGAGAAAAAATGTTTTGCGGTAAACTTTAAAAAGTCATTATTAATCACTCGAAGTCACCTGTTACAAAGAGAGCAAGCCAATATAGGTGAAATATACCTCATTGATAAAGCGGCTATGCGTAAACTTGCTGTGCAGCTTAACCAGCAAAGCACCTTTACTAAAACTAGCAGTATACTCAATAATAAAACTGAGTTTTCACGTCTTAATAATAGCTTAGCAAGTGATGAAATATCTTTGTTAACTCGATCTTTGAGTGATAGTACCGATAGCCAATATATACTGTTCAGTGAAATCACTAATGTCTCATTCGATAAACAATCAACAAATAGTTGGTCCTTCTGGCAACAAGGTATATACCCAAGAAATTTTGCGATTACCTTTTATTTATATAACGGTGTCAATGGCGAGTTAGTTTGGCAACAGCGTTATCAGAATACTGCGCCATGGACCTTTACTAAACGCATAAAGGTTGATGTCGATGGTAATGCTTTTTGGCAAAGTGAATATGGAATGATGGTCGAAAACATCCTCGATAAAGTCATTAAAGATATCGATGAAAATATTATGTGCGAGCCCAGTCGAGGTAAAATAATTAAAGTTGAAGGAAATCAAGTCACCATTAATATTGGCCGGGATCATGGCTTAAAAATTGGTGATGAATTTAGCTTGCTACACCTAACTAACTTTACCAGTAATTCAGGGAAAGCCTACGCTGGGTATAACTTAAGCCCATATAAAGTAAAAGTAACTAAGCTTTCGAGACAAACCGCTACGGCAATAACACCAGATGGTCGCTTATTTGGTAATATCCAAGTAGAAGATTTAGCTGTTCGTTATTAAAACGAGTCAGCACTTTGTTATAACGCTGTATCAAAACTTACTAGTAAAAGGCCATCTGTTTAACATAAAAAAAGGCGACTAAGTAATACTTAGTCGCCTTTTTATCACTGTCTATGGCCGGTTCAAGACAATTAAATGAAGCTAATTGCAGCCGCTATAGCAGCAACTTGTGCCTGAATACAGTTCTCATCATCAACTAACGGACTATCCGGATAAACCTCAGTAGTAGTAACATAAGGCGCATTAGTTAATCCCATGCATAAACCTAACTCTCTTCCTGCGTAATTAATAACACCGAATTGCTCAATAGCAACACCTATCAATTTGCCATTACTATCTTCTGGTGCGATATGAGTTACTTTTGCCACGGCTTGATTAATTGTACGTTGAAAGTCGGCCTCAGGTTTAGTTGAATCGCCAACCAAATAGAAACCATCTGGAATATTCCAGTTCTTCTGCACAATAGCATCACGTGCAGCAAGCGCAGGTCTAAACTCACTATTATCGGTATCAGTGGTTTCATGTAAATCAATATGCATAGCAATATCAACATCAAGGTCATTAATGAAAGACATTAGTGCCGAAGACTCTTGTGCTGGACTATCAGGGTAAAATGAACGGTTTGGATCAATCGCCTTATTATTCCAACGATTAATAGTTTCATACCCCCAAGGACTAACACAAGGTACAACAACAATATTAAACTGCTCACTAAAGTTTTCAGCGCTTGTTTCTAAAAACCGGATAGCACCTTGGACGCCACTAGTTTCATAACCATGAACACCACCAGTCACTAGCACGGTTTTATTGTTGCTTTGCCAATTGTTACTTTTCATTGCATATAAAGGATAGCGACTCTCATCAATAGCTAAACTTCCGTACTGAATCATAGTAAATGAAGCAGTTAATGACTCAAGCTTAGACAGTACTTCAACTTGATACGAACGCTTTATAGCTTGCTTGCTAAACCATAAAGCCTTATCTTCATCTGTCCATGGTTGGCCTTTCGTACCGATAGAATAATCTGAATCACTCATGATTTAACCCCATTGTTCATTAGTTATTAATAGCTGATAGCTCGAGCTGTAGCCTTTTTATGGATAAAAAAATACCCGAATATTCGGGCATTTTATACTCGCAACTCAATGTAAAGTAGCAAAACGAAAATCGTTTATTTTGAGTCAGCTCGCCCCATAAATTTACGTTCTTCTGTATTCACTTTAACTTTATCGCCTGTTGAAATATGCTCAGGTACTTGAATAGTTAATCCTGTAGAAAGTAGTGCTGGTTTTGTACGAGCACTGGCTGAAGCGCCTTTAATAGAAGGGTCTGTTTCTGTAATTATTAACTCAACACTAGCAGGCAGAGCAATTCCAACAGGAGCATCATCAACAATGATCACAGAGATCCCTTGAGTCTCTTCGTCAATAAAAAGAATTTCATCAGCAATTGATTCTTTATTCAAGTTATATGGCGTGTAATCTTCGTTATCCATAAAGACATATTCATCACCATCGATATAAGAAAACATCGATGGACGACGGCTTAAATCAGCAAAATTCAACATATCTTCAGCTTTGAATGTTTCGTCTACCTTAGCACCGGTAACTACATCGTATAAACGCATTCTATATAAACTTCCGCCTGCTCTACCTTGTGGTACTGAACGGGTAATATCTCTAACAATTAGCACTTTACCGTTGTGCTCTATTGCTGCATTTTTCTTTATATCACTAGCCTTTGGCATTAGATGACTTCCTCTGAATTTATTTTAAACATTGTTGTTTTAAACACAATGCAGGGAAAATAGCATGAACCCATGGATATGAAAATAACTTATAGGGTGAAAATGGTTTTTTTTCGATAAAACATCAGATAATACCAAGTCTATTAAGTTATTTCCCACTCAGCGAAGATTAAAAGGCTTAGAGACAAGGCATTGATTGAAGAGAATGGTTATTCAGGAGAATATGCTCCTGCATTCTCTAATAAGCTGCATCCATGCAGTGTCCTTGTCAAAATCAATAACACAGTATGTAAGCCTTTTAAACTTGCCCTTGGGAGCTTGTCAGAAAAGTAATAACTGCACAAACTTGTTAGATATAGAATAACTATACCAGCACAAATTTTATTTGTTATAACTCTTCTGACATAACTCTGAGGAGGGAATAAATTTAATGGAATTGGTATAAATCAAAATAAAAAGATAACTGCCTTAGCTAAATACACCAAAAAGCAAAAAAGACAAATATATCAGCTATATTTGTCTTCTCAATCTGTTGAGCTTTTGTAATGCATACTCGCTAATTAATGACTAGTAAAGTCAAAAACCAGTTAAGTAAATGCTAGAAGCTACTCGTAAGAACGCTCAAGCCAAGCGATTTGTAATTTTAACTCTTCAATTTCATGGTTTGCGTCGGCTAATTGTTCTAGCGCTGATTTTTGATCATTATCACGGTTATCTACACAAGCATCAGTATTTTTTGACATATTACGTCTTTCCTCATGGGCCATGTTAGCCTCCAAAAAATTGTTACTACACCTGTATTATTACACAAGAACTTACATAAGTATGCTTTTGGCAGAAAACCCGACTAAAAATCATCCTTAAAACTGCAGGGTTAATAGCAGTGTCCTTAATACCGATCCAATCGAATTTTTTATATTTCCATAATTTTATTTCGGTTGAACCACGTTTCATGCAAAATTTATTTTGCCTCACTATACTCTATAGTGTGATATCGGTAGGGAGTTACTATGTTAATAGCGTGCTCTAATAAAAGTATATTAGTTCCTTTTATCTTTTTAGTGTTCATTACTACGATGCTACCAGCACACGCAGGGCAATTAAATATCCAATTTGAAAATGATGGAGTATTTGCCACGGATGGAAATTATACCAATGGATTTTCATTAGCGTGGGAAAGTAAACCTGAGCTAATCAAGCTAGATTCTCCCCACGAAAACATGCCGAAACTGTTCCAGTTCCAATACATGATTAGATTACCGCTAACACAAACACAAAGTGCCTGGGGTATGAAGGTATCGCAACGAATATGGACACCAAATAATATCAGGATATTGACACTGCAGAGTAGCCAAAGGCCCTACGCGGGTTTGTTTGAAATAGAAAGTCACACCGCTGATTATGGTTCAACAATAGCGCAAAAAAATTGGCTCGCATTCGGGGTCACCGGAGTAAAATCTAAAGCAGAATACGTTCAAACAAAGATTCATGATTTAATAGGCTCAATTCCTCCGCTGGGTTGGCAGTTTCAAGTAGAAGAACAAGTTACTTTCCAACTAGCCTATGAGGTTGATGCTTTATTGTTTAGATCTAAAGCCTATAGCAGTAAGTACATGGACGATAACCAGTGGGAAATTAGTGGCTATAGTCACCTATCCTTAGGTAACTTTAACACTGAGGCATCTGTCGGCTTGTTACTTAAATGGGGAACAGGCTTACACAACACCTTTGGTCGTTTAAGTAGTCATTTTGGTCACACTGGCAATACCACAGAAGTTAATAGCAACGATAACTTTAGCATTTACTCAAGATTTCAATTAGGTTACCGCGTTAGCGACTTAACTATAGAAGGAGAACTGCCTTATGAATCTCACCTTGATATACAGCACCAACAAGCTAAAGCAGTGTTAGGAATGCAATGGACAATCGATAGTTATGCTATAAGTTGGAGTTTGAATAGCTACACCCGTGCTTATAAAAGTGATGATAAGTCTTGGTACAGCTATGGTTCTTTGACCTTGAGCTGTACACTATGATGAAGCTAAATGTGACTTAATTCTAATTGATTTCCCATTACCAATATTAACGACTTTGCTAGATACCTGAACGCTCGACAATTTCACTATCAAAACCATCAATACTCTGCTGATTTTTCTTCACCCAATATTTTTCAATACCTTCTTTCTCTTGCTTCTCTGACCACTTAGCTAAGTCTTTACGATCAGATTCATAAGAAAAATAAGGCACAGACATGCCGCAAGAAGATTGTACTTTAGCGATATCAAGTAAGAAAATCTGTCGTGAAGCAATACTTTTCGGGAATAATTTAATGTACTCATCCCATTCCACATCTCCTTTGTGCAAGACTTTAGCGCTGCCATAGGTCCGAAGTATGAGTGGTGAACTTTCAAACGCACAAAACATAACAGTCATTCGCGGGTTTATTAAGACATGAGCTGCAGATTCATTACCACTTCCCGTATGATTTAACCAAGCAATGGTGGTTGAATTAATAACTCGTAAACTATCCCCGCCTTTGGGTGATAAATTCACAGTACCGGTATCTGCTGCAGTACTAACAAAATAAATTTTTTGTGCTGCGATGAATTCAATATGCATTGGTGATAATTCAGAATATTGCTGTCCCATAAGATTTCTTCCACTCCTTTATGTCAAAATATAGTTATTTAATACCCAAGTATGTTTAGTTATATTTACAAAATACGCATCATTATTAAAGAGAAACTATCACTTTATGCTGATTTCGCCCCACGGGTTGTTTAAGGTATCAAACTATCAATGTTACAAAACTACTTGGGATTAACTATGTACGACCCGCTCCTTGATGAGTCACTTGGCAGTAATGCGCCCTACCCTAGTAGTTATTGGGCAGGGGTAGCAGGAACACCGCCTAAGGATAATGGTCAGTTAAACCAAGATATTACGGTTGATGTTGCCATTATAGGAGCAGGCTATACCGGCTTATCAACTGCATTGCACTTAGCACGCGAATACGGAATTAAAGCAACCATATTAGAGGCTAATCGCACCGCCTGGGGAGCAAGTGGCCGTAACGCCGGGTTTATTTTGAAGTCATCCGGACGTAAATCCTATGCGACTATGCAATCTCAATGGGGTGAAGAGGTGATGCGTGGTATTTATCAAGAGATGTGTGCCGGCGTAGAAACTGTCAAAAATTTAATCGCAGAAGGCATTGATTGCGACCCACAAGAAAGTGGTTACATTCGTGTAGCTCACAAGCCCGCGATGTTTAAAAGTTTACTTGCCACGGCAGCATTACAACAAAAGATGTTTGGCTATGATATCCAAGAAATAAGTCGTGAACAATTACATCAACGCTATATGGCAGACCACAATGCATATGGAGCCATACGCTATCAAGATGGTTTTGGTATTAATCCTTTAAAACTGGCATGGGGTTATCAAAAACTTGCTCAACAGGCTGGTGTCACCATTCATTGTGATACCTCAGTAGAAAAATGGTCTCAAGAATCCTCTGATAAAATAGGACAGAAAAACCAAACTCTACAGGTATTACGTACTCCAACAGGTATTGTTAAAGCCAATAAAGTTGTTATTGCCACTAATGGTTACAGTGCCAAAAACTTTCATCCCTTAATCAAAAATAAGAGCCTACCTGTACTCTCGCAAATTATTGTTACTCAGCCATTAACACAAGAACAATTGTCCGCCTGTAACTTCTGTCTCTTATACACATCTGACGCTGCCGACGAGCGATCTAGTGTAGAT
>OJFU01000390.1_pt1 | contig 12946 bp, 8 predicted proteins | sample 1594331 | NCBI WGS metagenome assembly OJFU01 (sample SAMN05416801, study PRJEB24817) | seawater metagenome | isolation source: Sea water | place: Canada:Atlantic | collected 2013-11 | reverse complement strand
AGCTCGAATGAAGTCAATGTAGTGTGCTTCTTTCGGTAATACACTTAAGTCGTTCCATGTAATCACAACTTCTCTAAAGTCTTTTGAGAACCCCCAAGCATTTGTCATTTCAGCGGCTATTTCATTGGAGAGTTTAACGATCACTTTATTCAAAAAAGCCGATTTTGCAAATACGTCAGGGTGATTTTTTGCTTCAGCTAAAATAGGTAAAATACCAATATTATGTATCAGTGCGGCTAACGTTAATGATTCAAGGGTAAAATTAGATTGCTTATTTTTTTGTAAATAAAATGTCATCAAAGTAATAGCAACCGAAGCTACATCAATAGTTTTACGCCACGATTTTTGCATGTATTGAGATACAACTTGATTGTCAGAAACAAACATTTGCTCAACAGCCATTGCCGTAGCAATAGTTTTAATTTGTCTTAAACCGATGCGAGTAACGGCTGTAGGAACAGAGTTTACTTTTACACCTCGGCCAAAAGCAACGCTATTAGACACTTTTAAAACGCCTAAAGAAAGCGCTGCATCATGACTAATAATATCGCTCATTCTAGCTAAACTGATATCAGGATCATCAGCAGCTTGTCTAACTTTTAAAGCGACTTCAGGTAACGTAGGCAGTACTAACGCATCTTGTTTTATTTTTTCAATAAGTATTATATAAAGTGCGTTTTCTGCGCTCATCAAAGTATCCTTCTTTTAAAGTTAAAAAACAGCCGTTAATACTAAACGATTTAATTAATTGCTCTACTTTATTGTGCGAAGCTAAAAAATTAAATCCATTTTATTTAACACAGTACATTGAAAACCAAGCAATTAAAAGTATATTTTTTAACCTGCAAATTATTAATAAAAACATATATTCAAACGGTTAAATATTTAAATGTTCTACTTTTTCATGCGGGAAAATAGAGGATTATCAGTCATTAAACTTAGTCAGTAGTTATTCTACTGATAAATCTTAAGCGTGAATTAGCTCGACTTACTTAAACTTTAACGTTTTACTCAGCAAATTTGGCTAATAGACTGAGAGTGTAATACAAGCTATTAATGATACTATTAATTTTCAGCAATAAAGAAAAGTATTAAAAAAAAAAGAGTGCTTAGAGCACTCTTAGTCTGATATTTTATGAAACATTACCACATAGGTCACTCTATACCGAAATGGCCGCTTTAATATGAGGGTGTGCCTGATAGTTTTGAAGTTCAAAATCTTCATAGGTGAAATCAAAAATACTTTTTACCTCAGGATTAATCCACATACTTGGCAAAGCCAGTGGTTCGCGAGATAACTGCTCGTCTACTTGCTCAAGGTGGTTCAAATACAAATGAGCATCACCAAATGTATGAACAAAATCGCCTAACTCTAAATCACATACTTGAGCGATCATCATAGTAAATAATGCATAGCTTGCAATATTAAAAGGTACGCCAAGAAAAATGTCTGCGCTGCGTTGATACAATTGACAGCTTAACTTGCCGTTTAGCACGTAAAACTGAAACAAAGTATGACACGGAGGCAACGCTTGCTTGCCTATTGCCGCATTTGCGTCAGGGCTAATCGATGTATCTGGCAGTAATGCGGGGTTCCAAGCAGTAATAATATGGCGACGAGAATCTGGATTATTTTTTAAATCATCAATTAATTGTGCCAATTGATCAATAGTTTCGCCGTTTTGTGCCGGCCAATTTCGCCATTGAACGCCATAAACAGGGCCAAGCTCACCCTCTTCAGTTGCCCAAGCATCCCAAATTTTCACACCGTTTTGTTTTAAATATTCAATATTAGATTCACCTTTAATAAACCATAATAACTCATGAATTATCGATTTAAGGTGGCATTTTTTTGTGGTGACTAGCGGAAACCCTTTTGCAAGATCAAAACGCATTTGATAACCAAATATACTTTTTGTTCCTGTGCCAGTTCGATCAGATTTTTCAACCCCTTCATCTCTGACATGACGCATTAGATCAAGATATGCTTTCACTAAGTTTTCCCTCAAGGTTATAAATAACAACAGACAGTTCTGCCAAAATTTAGGTCTAAAATTAAATGTAAAAAACTAAACTTCACTATGTAGAGTTTATCAGTATTTAGCAATTTTTGGCACGAGTTTATCGAGTAAATAATGCCTAAATATTCACAACAGGATAAAGGGGATAATCGAGTGCTTTTAAGAAATTTAGCTAATACCACATCATTTTAATGGCAACTAACATTAAAAACATGGCGAAACCTTTCTTCAAATAAGGTAATGACAACTTTGCGCCGGCTTTAACGCCCAGCGGCGCAAATAGCGACGAAGTTAACACTATGCCTAATAAGGCAGGTAAGTAAATATAGCCAATACTCCAAGGTGGCAACTCACTTTGCCCTAAACCAACAAATATATAGCCAAGCGTACCAAATAGCGCGACGATAATGCCACTTGCGGTAGCTACACCTATCGCCTGACGCATAGAAAGAGAGCAGTACATTAAAATAGGTACGAGTATGGCACCACCTGCAATGCCCATTAAACTCGCTAAAATACCAGTAAAAAGACCAATAAATTGTAACCACCATTTAGATGGTAAGGGGATACTGCGCTCAATTTTAATCGATAAAAACATATAGAGCGCCAGAATAAGCACGGCACTACCAAATATGGTTGTTAACGCCTGTAATGACAATAACCCAGCAATAATAGCCCCAAGCACTGCGCCAATAGCGACAGTTATTACCAAACTTTTGGCAAGCGGCCAAGGAATATTGCCATTTTTATGGTGAGCAAAAGCAGCAGAAGTAGAAGTGAAAATAATCGAAGCTAAAGACGTTGCTAATGCCATAGGAAATGCCAGCTCAGCACTTATACCTAACAGTGGTAGCAAGTACACTAACACAGGCACAATAATAAGCCCGCCACCTATACCGAGTAAGCCAGCAAAAAAGCCGACAATAGCGCCCAAAAAAGCACATGCAATAAAAACACTAGTAAACATTAACATCACTTAAGCAGCAAAGGTGTAAAAAACGGGTTTGATAGCAGTGATTATAGTCTTGCATGAACAAAGTCTCCTAAACCTAGTTGCACTAATTGCTCGTGCATAAAACTGTGTACATCACTCGTATGAGTTAATGTTAATACATGATCTAAAATTTGTTTCAGCTGGTCATGTTCAACATGACGAATAACCCATTTTACCTTCGCCAAACTGTGTGCGCTCATACTTAAATTTTTATAGCCCATCGCAATGAGTAAAAGTGCACCTGTGGGTTCATTCGCTAATTCTCCACAAATACTTATTGGCATATTTTGGCCTTGGCTTTTTTGTGCAATATAATATAAAGAACGTAAGACGGCCGGATGATAAAAGTCATACAAGTTTGCTACCCGGCTATTATTTCGGTCTACAGCTAATAAGTATTGCGTAAGATCATTGCTTCCCACCGAGAAAAAATCAACTTTATTAGCTAAGTCTTCTAACTGAAATATAATGCCGGGAACCTCAATCATCACACCAACTTTGGGGCGAATAAGGGGCTCACCTTCGTGACAAAACAATTCAGTTGAAAGCTCAAAGTAAGCTTGATTAATGAGTCTAATAGCTTCATCAACCTCACTAATACTTGAAATCATAGGTAACATTATAGCCAAATTACCTATGCCGTGGTTAGCTTTCATCATAGCGCGAATTTGTACTAAAAATATTTCAGGGTGATCTAGAGTTATTCGAATCCCCCGCCAACCTAAGAAAGGATTAGCTTCAATAATAGGAAAATAGGGTAATGACTTATCGCCTCCAACATCTAAAGTGCGCATTGTTACCGGCTTACCTTTGAATGAGGCTAAAACATCTCGATATAAAGCTGTTTGTTCTGATTCAGAAGGAAAACAGCTACGGTTCATAAATGGAATCTCAGTGCGATACAAACCTACGCCATCTGCACCTACATTTTGCGAATACTCAAACCCAGCTGATAAACCTGCATTAATCAATAGGCTAACGCAAAAGCCGTCTATTGTAGTCGCAGGTAAATGTTCCACTTCTTTCACCTGTGCATTCAGTGCACTCTCTGCCGCTAATATGTGACGGTATTCTTTTATGAGTGCTTGGCTAGGTGTTACATAAAGTTGGCAGCCGTAACCGTCTAAAATTGCTTTTTTCTTATGCAATTGGCGAATGGTAAGATAATCAACACCCATTATTGCAGGAATATTTAATGCTTTAGCTAGAATAGCAGTATGAGAATTATTTGAGCCAGTAATAGAAACAATCCCTTGTAAACCAAGGTGTTGGTACTCAGCTAACATAGTTGCACTAACATCTTCGGCAACCAATATAAATTTATTAGGTAACAGCTGTTCATCTTGTTTAATATTTTTAATATTATTTAATAAGCGATTACCTAAATCTTTAATATCGTAAGCTCGTTCACGTAAATACTCGTCATCGAGCGCTTCAAACTGCAAGACATAACTATCAACCACGAGTTTTAATGCACTTTCAGCATTGAAACCATTATCTATTTTTTCAATAACTTCCGATTTAAAGCTATCACTTCCTAGGAGGTGCTTATAAACATCAAATATATCAAGGCTATTGTCAGATATTATCGCTTTAAGCTTTTCACTCATTTGCGTAAGTTCAGAGACAGTTTGACTGATAGCATCTTGAAAGATAATAAGTTGAGGCTCAATTTTTTCGGCTTTCTCAATCGTAATATTCGCTAACTCAGTTTTAGGGTGTACAACCACCATTTCGCCAATCGCAATGCCTGGTGCGCCACCAATACCGGAGATATTTTTACCTATACCTTGAGCATTATGATTAAGCTCAATCATACCTTGAGCCTCTACACTGGCTAACGCCGTTGCAAGTTGTGCAGATAAGGTCACTAAAAAGGCTTCTTCCATTTCAGTGAAAACACGGGATTTTTCTTGTTGTACGGTTAAAATACCTAGTACTTTACGTTGATGAATAATCGGCGTACCTAAAAAGGCTTTAAAGTTTTCTTCTTCTACCTCAGGTGCATGAATGAAATCTGGGTGTTGTTGTGCGTTCGCAATATTAATTGGCTCTTCACGCTGGCCGACAAGCCCAACAAGCCCCTCAGTAAAACCAACGCTAGTTAGGCCAAAAGCATTTTCAGCTAAGCCGTTTGACGCCATTAAAATAAAGTGTTGTTTTTGATGGTCAGCTAAATATACCGTGCAACATTGAGTATTAAGAGCAGATTTAACCTGACTAACTAAGCGCAGCAAAGCCTGATCAAGCTCTGATGCTTGGCTAAACTCTAGAACAATTCGACGTAAAATAGTAAGCATTACCGTCCCTTTTAGTTCATTCTTCGACTATTCATATTGATATCATACAAACTAGTATGATTAGATTGATCTGTACTAACTCAGTACAATTGAGTGATATTGAAGTTATTATCTATATTTTTTAATAACTTTAAACTAAATAGCTCACCGGAGTGAGCTATTTTATAATGCATAATAATAATCTTAGATAAAACGATTAAGCACGTCGTCGTCGACGCTCTTGTCGATAACTGGGCATTGCTGCTAACGCAAATTCTTTCATTACCTTGCGATAAACTTCGCGCTTAAAAGACACAACTTGCCTAACAGGATACCAGTAAGATACCCAACGCCAGTCGTCAAACTCAGGATGACTTGAATGTAATAAATCAACCGCTGACTCTGGTGCGGTCAATTGCAGTAAAAACCATTTCTGCTTTTGACCAATACATACTGGTAAACTGTCGTGTCGAATTAATCTTTTCGGTAATTTATATCTTAACCAGTGCTTTGTGGTCGCTACAATTTTCACATGTTCAGGTTTTAAACCAACTTCTTCGTCCAATTCCCGATACATAGTTTGTTCTGCAGACTCACCCTCATCAACTCCACCTTGTGGATATTGCCAAGAATGTTGACCAAAACGCCTTGCCCAAAATACTTGCCCCCTGTCATTAATTATTACTATGCCGACGTTGGCTCGATAGCCTTCGGCATCTATCACAGGAACTCCTGACAGCATTAAACTATAATTTTATTCTTCCACACTCTGCACCTTGGGGCAAACTTTTATTCACAAAAATCATTACAATATACGGCTACGCTTCATTGTATTAAGTCAAACATTCAATAACATTAACCTAAAAAATTAATTGCCTTGCTCATGTAGTTAAAATTGAATGATAATAAGAACATTAACACTCAATTGTAGGGTCTAACTTGCAAAGCGGAAACATTCCTAAAAACGAAACGGAGTTACTTACTCGTGCACAAAATTTAGCCGGTATGTCGCTAGGAGAAATTGCGGCCGCAATTAATGTTGAAGTACCGAAAGATTTAAAGCGTGAAAAAGGTTGGATAGGTTTGTTACTTGAACAAGTATTAGGTGCTAGTGCAGGCTCAAGGCCAGAGCCTGATTTTCCACACTTAGGTATTGAACTAAAGTCGTTACCGATAAACGCGCATGGCAAGCCGCTAGAAACTACTTTTGTTTGTGTTGCCCCGCTCACCGGGTTGGTTGGTGCGCAATGGAAAACTAGTCACATAAGAAATAAATTAGCTCGCGTGTTGTGGATCCCGGTAATTTCAGAACGTAGTATCGCGATAGCAGATCGCATGGTAGGTACCGCTTTTATTTGGTCACCTTCGCCAGAAGAAGAGCAGCTATTAGCCCTCGATTGGCAAGAGTTGACAGATATGATCGTATTAGGCAATGTTGAGAACATACACGGTAAACATGGGCAAGTATTACAATTACGTCCTAAAGCTGCTAATAGTAGTGTCAAGACTCAAGCTTTTAATCGCCACGGCCAACCTTTTATGACTTTACCTCGAGGCTTTTATTTAAAAACCGCTTTTACTCAAGCATTATTAAACAAGCATCTACGGATAAATTAGACACAGCTTAAGCTTAAGATTAAGCTTGAAAGAAATTATAAATAAAATATAGCCAAAAATGGTTAACCACGTAGTATATTAAATCAGAACTATTATAGGAAATACTCTCTCGCAATGAAGCTTGGTAATACATTTGATCGTTACATCGCCGTCATTTTTTTCGTCACAATTTTCACGGTAATTTTAACATCTTACTTTACGTTAAAAGATATTATTAATAGTCATGACAAAGAAATTCAAAGTGCTGTTACGCCTTTATTTTCTTTAGTGACTAGTGAAATATTACGGCCTCTTAATGTCTCTAACTTTATGGCTAAAAATCAGCTAATTATTGATTATGCACAACAAAAAGAAATAGAGAACGATTACTTAATTTCATATTTAGAAAAAATCTCCAAAGCCTATAATATGGTTGCTTTTATCGCCTTAGAAAAACATGACATTATGTTAGATTCGAATAAGAAGGTAGCCACACTAGATAGCAATAATTTAGAATGGTTTCATCGGCTTAAAAAATTACCTGGTGAACAATTTACAGATATAGGTAATGCTGAAAACCCACATTTATTTTTTGATAATAAAATCCGTAGTAATACAGGTGAATTTATTGGTTTTACCGGTGTAGCCCTTGACTTAAAGCATTTTGCTAACAAGTTTCAAGAATACAATGACCGCTTTGGCTTTGAGTTATATTTTGTTGATAACAATAATATTATTACCTTGTCTTCTAACAAAATAATAAAATCTCAAAGTCATCATAGAATAGAATTAATCACACGTTTAAATGATTTGCCATGGTATCAGTCACTTATCAAAAGTAATCCTTCAGATAGTCAATTAAATTCAGACGTTATATACACGACTAAAGAAGGCTTATTAATTTCTCAGATGCCAATTCAAGAGCTTAATTGGCGAATGTTTATTGTTTCTCCGCCAGCTACAGAGCAAAGTGAATATTGGACAATATTTATTAGCCGCTTTATGTTGTTTTTCATCATAGTGATTGTTTTTTATATGGTGCTGCTGACCATTATTAATTATTTAAAGTCGCGATTAATTAAGCATGCCCAAACGGATCACCTGACACAACTCCCCAACCGAAGTCATATTCATTGGCGCTTTGATGAAATCGTCAAAAACAATAACAATTTATGCTTAGTACTCGCCGATATTGATAACTTTAAAAATATTAATGATACATATGGCCACTTAGTCGGTGACGACGTTTTGCGTATTATTGCAGAGCAACTATCACAAACGTTACGTAAAATTGATGTTGTAGGCCGCTGGGGTGGAGAAGAGTTTGTAATGCTTTTGCCTGAAACCTCAGCAGATCAAGCCCATATTATTGTTGAACGTATTCGAAAAAATATTGCTGCTATTTCTTTTCCTATCTCAACAACTAGCGGTTCTTTTACTACAACCATTAGTTTTGGTATTTGTGAATCTCCCATAAAAAGTCAGAATATAGAAGATTATATACAAGGTGCTGACAAGGCTTTATATCAAGCTAAAAGCAATGGTAGGAATCAAAGTGTAATTTTTAACTAATACCAAATTGATTTATTAGCTGCTCATATTTACAGATAAGCAGCGGCTAATCTTGTTATTCAAGTGGGTATAATCTTTTGTTTTTTGAATTTTATCGCTTTTAAAGTGTATGTACTTTAATGGTTTGACTAATACTGACACTACGTTGACTACCTATAGGCTGCCAGTTAGTATTTGCCGCTTCTAAACAAACAAATTCATACGCTCCACCTGTATGAACATCCGCCATGTTTTTAGCATCTTTACTACCAGGGTTCCATAATACCCAGTTTTCACACCCCTGACTTGTTACTTCAATTTTGCGTTGCCATTCATGGTCAGTTATCAACATACTATCGTTATTATGGTAAATACGATCAATTGGTCCCATACAATTGTTAAGCACTGACTTTTGTTTATTACAGCCATTTATTTTGTCATCATAAAACTGCTCACTTAACATTGGAATATCCGATTTTTGTGGGTTTCCAACGCAAAAATAACTGTGTAATGCACCGGTATATTCTACCGTTTTATTAGACTGGTTGGTCATGGTCAACGTTTGATGAAATGACTCATCAAACAGTAAAGTTTGTTTTAATTCAAATGCTGCAGGCCAATAAGGCGAGCAACTTTCTCCAGACAAAACTAAAGTAATTTTAACCGAAGCAGCTAAGACTTCAATCTCAGCAATGTCCCATTGTTTTTGTCTAGCAAAGCCATGGTTACTGACTTGATTAAGCTCACCACCAGATAATTTTACCTCTCCACCAAACCAAGGCCAGCATAATGGCACACCACCACGAATAGCTTTGCCTGAGCTATAATGACTCGTGTCACTGAGCCAAAATACAGGCTGTTGATCGCTAGGTTGCCAACTAAGCACTTGTCCGCCATATAAGCTAATTGAGCCTTGCCCTTTTTGATGAACAAAGCGTAATGCTTGCAGACCTTGGCTAAGTTCATATTGCTCAATACGTCCAAATTCATTTTCTAAAAGTACATTCAACATTTAACCATATCTCTTCAAGTTGGTAATAATCATTATTGTATTGTTATTCTAAGTAATTAAAAATTTGGATGAAAGTTTTAGTGGCCATTAGTTCAGTGCTGACAAGTTACTTTCAACATTATATTTGCATCCAAATCTACTTATTAATTATTGCTATTTTTTGATAATAATAAACGGGTTTGTCAAAGCGTAATACTAACTTATTAAAATTTAGAAAAACTTTATAGTGAGGTAATTGAAGTGCATAGCGTACTTCAACATTTAGATGATTGGTTATTCCTTAAAAAAAGCCTGCAAGCCTTAACGCCTGCAGGTTATATTTAGTCATTGTTGGTTTGTATCTAAAGTAGTGATCTGATCACGTACTGAAGGATCCCACCATGGCGGAAATATTCAAACTCATTGGGGGTATCAATACGTATATCTGCTTCAAAACTAATATTCTCGCCATCAGGTTTTAACACCTCTACTTTTACCTGTTTCTGGCCTGCATCTATCGCCTGAATAGAAAACTGCTCTGCACCGGTTAAATTATAAGTACTTGCGCCTTCACCTTGTTTAAATTGCAGTGGTAATATCCCCATGCCAATAAGGTTAGAACGATGGATGCGTTCATAAGTTTCAGCAATAACCGCTTTTACACCTAATAACAAAGGTCCTTTTGCGGCCCAATCTCGAGAACTGCCTGTACCGTACTCTTTACCTGCAATAACAATACTCGCAGTATTTTCAGCAATATATTGATTCGCGGCCTCAAATACCGTCATTTGTTCACCGCTCGGTTGTTTACAGGTAAAGCCGCCTTCTGTGCCAGGGGCAAGTTGATTTTTCAATCTAACATTTGCAAAGGTTCCCCGCATCATCACCTCATGATTTCCGCGTCTTGAACCATAAGAATTAAAGTCTTTTTGTTCAACGTTATGAGCACGAAGATAATCTGCTGCCGGAGTTTCTTTACCAATAGCGCCGGCCGGTGAAATATGATCTGTAGTAACACTGTCTGATAGTTTTAATAAGCAGCGTGCATTTACAATAGCTTTAGTTGCTTCTGGCTCTGCTGGCATGTTTTCAAAAAATGTTGGTTTTTTCACATAACTACTGTCTGGCCAGTTATAAATATCAGCGTCAACCGTTTCTAGTTTTTCCCAGATATCACCACCATCATAAACAGAGCCATATTTCTCTGTAAACATGGTCTTATTGACTACACGAGTAACAATCTCTTGTATTTCTTGTTGGCTTGGCCATAAGTCTTGCAGGTACACTGGCTTGCCCGCACTACTCGTACCCAGTGGCTCTTTGGTGATATCAACTTTCATATTACCCGCCAATGCATAGGCTACCACTAAAGGCGGTGACGCCAAATAGTTCGCTTTAACGTCTGAATGAATTCGCCCTTCAAAGTTTCGATTACCTGATAGCACTGATGTTACCGTTAAATCACCTTGCCTAATCGCATTAGAAATAGCTTCGGGTAATGGGCCTGAATTACCAATACAGGTGGTACAACCGTAACCGACTAAGTTAAACCCCATTTTATCTAATTCTTGGGATAACCCCGCTTTGTTGAGGTACTCAGTCACCACTTGTGAACCAGGAGCAAAACTGGTTTTAACCCAGGGCTTAACCTTAAGCCCTAATTCATTAGCTTTTTTGGCCAACAACGCAGCAGCAACTAACACTGAAGGGTTCGATGTATTGGTACAACTGGTTATCGCAGCAATTACAACCGCGCCTTCGTTAAGATCAAAGTCTTGGTTATTATCGCGATAGGCCACAGTCGTTTTCGAGCCAATATTTTCTACGCCGCCTTCACCATCAAAGTTTGCTTTTTGTTTGCTGCTAGGTGGGATAATTAATTCATTTTGTTCTGTTATCCAACGTTGAAATGAAGTCGATGCTTGATCAAGGTTAATTCTGTCTTGCGGACGTTTAGGCCCAGCGATAGCAGGAACAACAGAATTTAAATCCATAGAGAGGGTTGCATGATACTCAGCATGCTCTTGTGCTTCACTTCCCCACATACCCTGTGCTTTTGAATAAGCTTCAATAATCTCGATTTGTAGATCACTTCGACCCGTTAACTCCAAGTATTTAATTGTTTGTTCGTCAATGGGAAATAAGCCACAAGTTGCACCGTACTCAGGCGACATATTGGCGAGTGTTGCTCTGTCTGCCACAGTTAAATGTTTTAAACCTGCCCCAAAAAATTCAACAAACTTCCCTACTACCCCGAATGCACGTAGTTGCTCAGTAACGGCAAGTACTAAATCGGTCGCAGTGGCTCCAGCAGGTAATTTACCTTTTAATTCCATGCCAATAACTTCAGGTATTAACATGGTAACAGGTTGGCCTAACATAGCAGCTTCAGCTTCAATACCGCCTACGCCCCAACCAAGTACACCTAAGCCATTTATCATTGTTGTGTGCGAATCGGTACCGACTAGGGTATCAGGGTAAAGTAGCGGTGTACTCTTTTGTTCATCAATAAATGTTACTCGCGCTAAGTACTCTAAATTAACTTGGTGTACTATGCCTTTTCCTGGCGGAACGACTTTGAAATTGTCGAATGCACTTTGCCCCCACTTTAAAAATTGATAACGCTCTTTATTACGCTCAACCTCAATTTCAGTATTACGCTCAAACGAATCAGCCTTACCAAATTCATCTACCATTATTGAATGATCAATAACTAAATCAACGGGTTTAAGCGGATTAATTTTATTGGGATCACCACCTAGGTCTAACATCGCGTTACGCATTGCAGCTAAATCAACAACGGCTGGAACGCCAGTAAAGTCTTGTAAAACAACTCTAGAAGGTACAAATGCTATTTCGGTATCAGAGGCAAATGCCGTATCCCATTTAGCTAAGTTTTCAATATCTTCTTCCTGCACATACTTTTCATCGCTATGGCGGAGTAAGTTTTCTAGTAATATTTTTGCAGTCAGCGGCAATCGCTTTGTGTCTGTGTTCAACCTAGATAGGTCGAAGTAGTGATAATCCTTGCCTTGCACGGTTAGTGTCGATATATGTTTATTTAAAACTTTCACATTATTCTCCTTTCGCCTTAGTCAGGCATTTTTAAGGTAAATTATTTTCCGTGTTTATGCTTTATCATTAAAAGATAAAAATCTTGCTTAACCTGTATCAATAGCAGCTTTAGTATTTACTCTGCTTGTTTTTTTCTTAGGAACATGAACACCACGAACAAAATAATAGCAGCAATAATCGATGTTACTGCCAATGCCGAGGGCTCTTTCATTAGCTCGAGCGCACCTTTACCAAAAAATACGGCGCTTAACCCTAAAGGAGCAATACCTATTGTCGAGCCTAGCATAAATTTGAAAATATTTATTTCAAGTGAACCTGCTAGAATACTTGTTACGGTAAAAGGTGGTGTGGGTGCCAAACGCAATGCCAAAATGGCCCAAGCCCCTTTGCTGTCTCTTATACACATCTCCGAGCCCACGAGACCTCTCTACATCTCGTA
>OJFU01000389.1_pt1 | contig 13004 bp, 10 predicted proteins | sample 1594331 | NCBI WGS metagenome assembly OJFU01 (sample SAMN05416801, study PRJEB24817) | seawater metagenome | isolation source: Sea water | place: Canada:Atlantic | collected 2013-11 | reverse complement strand
ACCTGTGCCACCAGAAATGTCTTTAGAGCAAATGCGTTCACATACTAAAGAATACGTTGCGCCGAAAGATTACCCAACTAAACCAATGCACGGTTTAAACTGGAAAAACTTCTTTGTTGTTATCGAACGTGACGCAGGTACTGCGGCAATTATTGATGGCGATACTAAGAAAGTTATCACTCATATCGATACGGGTTACGCAGTACATGTAATCAAAGGTACTGAGCATCATAAAGTAGACCACGCGAAAGATGTTGGTCGTTTCTGGTACACCATTGGTCGTGACGGTAAAGTAAACAAAATCGATTTATGGCAAACACCTGACAAAATGTTAGTTGCTGAAACTAAAATGGCTTATGACGCTCGTGATATCGCTGTTTCTGGTGACGGAAAATACGTAATCGCTGGTGGTTACTGGCCTGCGCATTTCGTTATCATGGATGCTGTAACGTTAAATCCTCTTAAAGTTGTATCAACTCGTGGTTACAATACTAAAGGTGAATTCATCAATGAAGCACGTGTAGCTGCTATTTACACTTCGCCGCTAACGTCTTCATTTATCGTTGCTGTTAAAGAAACTGGTCAAATGTTACAAGTTGATTATACCGACTTAGAGAACTTAACCATTACTTCAATTGCTTCTTCTGAGTTTTTACATGATGGTTTCTTTGACCCTTCAGGTCGTTACTTCCAAATTGCAGCAAATGCTTCAAACCAAATGGTTGTTGTTGATACTGTAGAGCGTAAGTTAGAAGCGATTATCGACGTTGAAAGCCTTCCACATCCTGGTCCAGGCGCAAACTGGATTGATAAAAAATGTGGCCCTGTTGGCGGTACAACTCATTTAGGTATGGGACTTGTTTCTGTATGGGGTAACGATCCAATCGGTCACCCTGCACAAGCGTGGAAACTTTGTTATGAAGTTGAAACAGATGGTGCTGGTGCATTTATCCGTACTCACGAAACTTCACAATACGTTTGGGCTGATCAACTTAAGCACCCAGAACCAGAAGTTCAACAGTCAGTGCAAGTATTTGATAAAGATACTCATGAAATTGTTAAAACTATCCGTGTAACCACTGAGCCAGGTAAAGCGGCTTTACACATGGAATTTAACAACGATGGCTCTGAAGTTTGGGTTTCAGTTTGGAACCGTAAAGATGCTAAAAACCCAACAGGTGAAATTGTTGTTTATGATGCAAAAACTCTTAAAGAGATATACCGCATTAAAGGCTTAACAACGCCGACTGGTAAGTTTAACGTTCATAACCGTATGAACCATAAGACTTAAGTAATTACCTTACCTTTATAGGTAAGCGTTACTAAATATGAATAGGGCATGGCTGATGCCATGCCCTTTTTATTTTCATTTAACTTGTTCTTCAAATCATTGTTGATAAGTAAGTATATAAGTGAAAATAAAAAGGGTTGTAATAGTTAACTTAGAAATTATTACTACGCCTTATAAGCATTGTGACTTCCTCGTTTAGCTAAATCAGGAAAGCAATGGATAATAATTTCCCTCAACTTTATTGTTAATGGGAAGAGAGCTGAACTTATTAAGAGTCAATTCAAGAGTCAATTATGGCAAATAACACCTTCTTAAAACCAAGTTTTTGGTCACGTCGATTAATACTCGGCACTACTGTCTCAGGTGCTGTTATCTTCTTTATCGTAGGTATCGTCTTCTGGGGTGGTTTCAATACTGCCATGGAAGCAACGAACACCACCGAGTTTTGTATCGGTTGTCACGAAATGGAAGCCAACGTTTACCAAGAATACAAACCATCAATACATTTCTCTAATCGTACCGGCGTAAGAGCTGGCTGTCCTGACTGTCATGTTCCTAAGCCTTGGATACATAAAGTTGTTCGTAAAATTCAAGCGTCAAAAGAAGTTTTTTCTTGGTTAACAGGCAAGCTTGATACCAAAGAAAAATTCAATGAGCACAGATTTGAATTAGCGCAAAGTGTTTGGCATGCAATGAAATCAACTGACTCAAGAGAGTGTCGTAACTGTCACAACTTTGAATCTATGAATCCTGAATTCCAAAAGCCACGTGCACGTAAGCAACATTTAAATGCATTTGAAACAGGGCAAACCTGTATCGATTGTCATAAAGGTATTGCGCATCATAACGTACGTGACAAACTTTCTGATGAAGAGTTAGAAAAGCTAGAAGCGCCAAATCCAGATTATATTCGTGAAGTACCACAAGCTTATCGTGAAGGTTTAGCTCGTGTAGAAGCGAAAGAAGCTGCAGCTGCTGCAAAAGTCAAAGAAGAAAAAATGGCTGAAAAAGCAAAAACTGAACAGAAAATAGCCTCTGCTGTTGAAGCCGCACTCGCGAGTGCAGGTTCTAGCAAAGCTATTGCAAGTACATCGTCTAAAGCTACAGCAAGTACAGCACCAGCGGCAAGTAATATTAATGTTGATTGGGGCAAAGCAAGCTCGAAAGATATTGGTGTTTTCTATCCAGGTACTGCGTCTATTGAATGGATTTTAGGTCGTAAGCATGGTGGTAAACGTGCCTTTACTAAAGGTGATCGTTGTATTGAATGTCACGGCGAAGAGATAGCTGATATCGGTAACAATATTGTTACCGGTGAAAGTGAGAAGAAGCTTGAACCTAACGTTATCCCAGGTAAACGTGGTCATATCGATGTAACCATTGATTCAACGCACGATGCGGAAAATCTATATTTAAGATTTAGTTGGCCTGACGGTGAACATGCAGCGGTACCATTTGTTGATGGCGGTAAAATGGATCCAGAAAACCCAATGAAACTGGCCTTTATGCTGGCAACTGATGATGTCGAGTATGCAGACAGAGCAGGTTGTTGGGGCACGTGTCATGCCGATGCTAACTCTATGCCGTTTGGACCTGATGCTGATACCTTGAAAGGCAGTGATTTAGCTAAACGTCTTAAATTCGATACGGGTTCAGGTACAGGTGTTACTAAGTATCTTAAAGAATCACGTACTAAGTTAGAGCTTAAAGGTCGCGGCGGTAAATCACTTGGTGGTTGGGATAAGCTTAAAGATCAAAGTGATATTGATGCAGCACAAAAGTCTAATCAATTTATGGATGTTGTTCGCTATAAATCAGGCACCAAAGAAGTGGAAGATGGTCAGATTTTAGCAGAACGCGATATGCATAAAGGCGTTGGCGCAGCTGTTGAAGCTTCACTTAAAAATGGTACTTGGTCGGTAGTTGTTAAGCGTAAGCTTAAATCTGACAAAGCTGGCGACGTTAGTATTGAAGCAGGTAAAGTATATAACTTTGGCTTTGCAATACATGACGATTACTCAAGCGCACGTTATCACCATGTTTCATTTGGTTATAAACTAGCACTTGATAATGCTGAAGCTGAAGTGAATGTTACTAAGCAATAGTGAGTTATAGCTAAATATAAATAACTCAATTGTATAAAAGATTAAAGCCCGTGACTTAAGTTAAGTCACGGGCTTTTTTATATCCTTATCTTTATTAGCAATGACATCACTCTAGCAAGTGGTATAATTACTTTATTCCACTAGTTAACCCATACTCAGTTGGCACGTTAAGCCAACTAGGAAGCACAATGACCAATAAAGACATTTATAAGAATAACCCATTACACGGCACAAGCCTTGAAACTGTATTAACAACCCTAGTTGATCATTACGGTTTTGAGATTTTAGCGGCTTACATGAATTTAAATTGTTTCAAGCAGAATGCCAGCATTGAGTCGAGCTTAAAGTTTTTAAAGAAAACTTCTTGGGCGCAAGAAAAAGTTGAAGCATTTTATATGTATCAATATCACAGCTTACCTAAAGCAGACGATGCTAACTTTGAATTGCCACCGCGTGACCGTATTGTGCAATCAGGATTAGAGCAAAGACCGCCGAAAGAGTTGAGCCTTGATGACGCAGAAGAGTTACGCATTAAGCAAGCTAAAAAAACACGTGAACGTGCAGCTGCTTCAACATCTGCAAATCCTTGGGGTAATAGATAAGCGACCAATAGTCGTTAACCTACAATGATGGATTTATTTTCTTCTTTGCTCGATGAGCCGATTAATATTTTGCCTAAAGATGGTGAGGTTAATTATTACGGCGAGATAATGCCCCTTTATAGCAATTATTACTTTGAGCGTTTATTTAATACCATTGCCTGGCGCCACGATCAAGCTTTAGTGTTAGGTAAAATCATTGAAACAAAAAGAAAGGTTGCCTGGTGTGCAGACACGATTGACGATATTCCTTTTGCGTACAGTTATTCTGGCGTGACCAGATATTCGATCCCGTTTACTGAAGAGTTACTTACACTCAAAAAACTAGTTGAACAGCATAGTAATGAAACCTATAACTCGTGTTTGATAAACCTTTATCATTCAGGTGAAGAGGGTATGGCATGGCACAGTGATGGTGAAGCAGATTTGAAAGAGCAGGGTGCTATTGCTTCATTAAGCTTCGGCGTGGAGCGAAAGTTTGCTTTTAAGCATAAATGTTCAAAAGAAGTTGTTGCCTTACAGCTTAAACCAGGAAGTTTGTTAGTGATGAAAGGCACTACGCAGCAGCATTGGTTACATCGCTTGCCTCCGACAAAAAAAGTCTCTGAACCCAGGATAAACCTCACCTTTAGAACCATAGATAAACCGGAACTTAAGTAAACCTTTGTTCTTTAAGTGCTAAATTTCATGTAGCAGATAGCTAAGCACTAAAGTGCACATAAGAAGACGTACTTGGCATCATAAGGCTGTTATAAGCATCAAGTTGCTTATTAGCGGTAGACTGACTAGCAGCACTATTGATATTTTCATTAGTTTGGGTAACTGAACTCGCTGGTAATGTTTCAATCCCTTCATAGGTTATACCAACCCCAGGTAATTGACCGACGCCTTCTTTTACCGTTTGGTGTAATTGGTATAATTCAGCATAAGCAGTTGTTAATGTTGAAACCGCACTGCTTTTTTCACTCCCTTGAGTCGTAGCTGTTGTAGCATCACCATTGGTACTTGTTTGTAAGTAAACATCAAATAGTTTCTGCTGTTGTTGATAGTACGACTGCATCAAATCAATATCTTTGGCTGTTTGATAATTTGATTTTACGTTTTCAACTTGCTCAGCTATTTTGTCATCAACACCTTGCTGTACTGTATTTTTTTGCTCAGGCGTCAAAATATCACTAAAGTTTTGACGAGGCTCTGGTTGAGACCAACTAGACTTAGTAGATTGAATGGCGAACGTTGCTGTGGAGTTATTTGAAGACGCTATTTGCATTGTCATATTAATCACCTGCTTAGTTAACTTGGTATTATCCAAACCAGACCCTGATTTGATTTGATATGAATATGATAGTTAAAGTGGTGCTAATAAGTTGTTGTCGTTTGTAAATGTCTTGCAATAAATTGTTGTTTGTATTTTGTACAAGTTGTTTGGCTATGAATTCGATGTACTGCGGTTTTGTTTGTTGTTCAGTGAGTCTTATCACTAAACAACATAGGGGATTTGAAAAACGGTATTATTTTATTATTAAGGAGTAGGGTTTAAATGCGCAAAATCGGCTTTAACATTTGCAATAACGCTGAGCCTTTCTTTTGCCATTGCTTCTTTTATAGCAAGACCCTGTAAGCCTTTCTCTAAAAAGGGTTGTGCTGTTACTTTTCTGGCTGCTTTGACTGCTGCTTGTAGATATTGCTCTTGTGGGTAGGCACGGTTTTCAAAACCTAAACGACCTAAAAAGTCAGATTTACACGCCATTATAAATAGATCAAATTCTTCTGGTTTTCGCCAAATATCAAGTTGATTAAACATTTTTAGTAACGTACTGGCTTTGAGTTCAAAAGCTTTATGGCAATGCAAATGAAACTCGCAAACTTTCAAAGCAAGTTGTTTGTAATGTGAAGGTACTTTCAGTTGTCGACAGATTCTTTCAACTAAGGGTAAGCCTGATTTTTCATGTCCCTTGTGGCTAGGCCATAATTGATCAGGAGTAATACCCTTACCCAAATCGTGGCATAAGGCAGCAAAACGGACCGATGTTCTATGGTCACTTTGTTCAACGGGTATGGCTTGTGTTAACAAAACAGCTTGTTGTAATACCATCATGGTATGTATGCCGCTACATATTTCAGGATGCCAAAGTGCGGGGTTTGGGATGCCCCACAAAACGGCCAATTCAGGCCATAATTCTTCTAAGGCATTACATTGCTGTAGTACTTCAAAGAACACCTCGGGATTACCTGTATTAATGTCAGAATTAGCACCGCCGTCAGCTAAGCTTAATTGCATTTCTTGCCATACTCGCTCAGGCGTTAAGCATTTTAGCTCGCCACTGGCACTTATTTCCTGCATTAAGTTAAGTGTTTCATCGGCAATAGTAAAACCATACTTATGATAACGTGCAGCAAAACGTGCAACGCGAAGAACACGCAAAGGATCCTCAATAAAAGCATCGCTGACATGGCGTAAAATACGATCTTTAAGATCGCGTTGGCCGTTGTAAGGATCAATTATCTTACCGTTATCATCCATTGCCATGGCATTGACTGTAAGATCGCGCCTTAGTAAGTCTTGTTCGATAGTAACATCGGAGGCGAAGTAGCAGCTAAAACCAGTATAACCTTGACCTTGTTTGCGTTCGGTACGCGCTAGGGCATATTCCGCTTTTGTTTTGGGGTGTAAAAAAACAGGGAAATCTTTACCTACTTGATGATAACCGAGCTTTATCATTTGCTCTATACTGGAACCAACGACTAAATAATCTTCATCTTTTATCGGACGATTAAGTAGCTTGTCGCGGACCGCACCACCGACTAAGTAACTGTTAAGTTCGCTATTTTTAATTTCAGGTTTGCTGGTTAACAAAGTACGACCAAAATGAAGAGAATGTTAAATAAAGTGTATCATAAGATAAGCATAAGTTCAGAGATTGTCCGTTTGGCAAAGCATCAGAAACTGCTGCTTTGCCATAAATCATAGCAGGGTATAATTAACCATTAAAATTGATAATTAACGCCCATATTAACTGTGGTTCCTAAGCCTTTGATATTGTAACCGCCGTAAGTGTAACCTTGTGATTTTGTCGGGTAATAATCTTGGTTAAATAAATTTTCAACACCAATAAATGCTGACCAATCACTCGCGAAATTATAATTACCGCTTAGATTAACAACCTGATAGCTATCAATAGGACCTTGATCGCCAACATATTTGCCATCAACAGGTTCAAAGCGTTTACGATCGCCAACATATAAATAATTGATTGCTACGCTGATATCGCTATTAGGGTTCCAGTTTACATTTACTGTCGCTTTAGGTGGACTAATCTGCTTCGCCCCTAAATAAACGTCAGCTTCTGTATTTTTGCCTTCTACCCAGCTATAGGTAGCATTTACAGCCCAAGCATCGTTAATGTTATAATTAATTAACGCTTCATAACCATAGATTTCTTGTGGTGCACGTACTGGCATATAAACACCCGTAGTTTCATTAAATTTATTGGTTGTTCCTAGCTCAGAAGTACTGAAATAAGTCGCAAACTCAAAATGCACTTGTTCAAAATCAGAACTGAAACCCAATTCATAATTATCGATAATTGAGGCTTCAGTACGAATAAGTGAAATATCGGTTACTGTTGCAGTACGTAATAATCGACCGGTATCAGAAATATCAGCGCCTTGTGAATAGCTAACAAAAGGACTAAATAATGGCAGCGCATTATATTTTATTCCAATATTATAGGTTGTCGCTTTATAATTTAGGGTATCTCCAGTGACATCGACCGGAACCGAACATTGCTCAGCACTTTTACATAACTTAAGTGTACTGTAATCATTGACTGTTAAATCAATATCTTCTTGTCTGATGCCTAACTTAATAACGAGATTATCATTATAAATTAACTTGGTTTGCAAGAAACCCGCGAGATTTTCCATATCCATTTCTGGCACCCAAATTCGGCCATCTACCATAGATTGGGAAGTGACATCATTAAGTGCATCTATGCCGTAAATAAAAGTAGCTTCGAGTGAGTCACCATTATCAAAGCTGAAATCAACCAGGGTATTAAATGTTACTCGAAGACCCTTTTTATCCGAATTGATTAATGATTGTCCGCCAGCATAACCCGCGTCAGGGTTAGCGAGTACCGGCGAATAAAAGAAAGTATTGTCTACTTCCTGGCTGTAAAGGTCGACCATCAATTGTGTTTGCTTGAATACTTCATCATCTACATATTTAAGCATCATGTTATGGTTACTTGGGCCTTGCGGTTCACCTAATACTGTTTGGCCTTCAGGTAAAGGGATAGCTTGCGTTTTTTCACCAGTATTTATATTACCAACTAGATCAATTAAATCGACATCTTGCTTTGATTGGTAGTAGTTATACGTGAACTGTAATGACTTTTCATCGTCAAAATGATATCCCAGTTTAGCAAAGTAATCCTGCATCACCGCATCAGATAAACCGTATTTTAAACCTAAAATATCGCCATCAGCATCGCGTTGTAAGCCATTTTCTTCATAGCTGGCATTGAGAACATAATCGAAGTTATTTATCTCTCCATTGATGCCTCCTTCATAACGTTGGCCGATTGAGTCTTCTGTTTCTATGGCACTAAAACGCGTTGAAATACTGGCATGGCCACTTAATGCTCTATCACTACTTGCTTTTTTAGTGATGTAATTAATGATGCCACCAGCAGCGCCATTACCATAAATAGAGGTAGCCCCCTTAATTACTTCAATACGTTCAATAACACTAGCGTCTAGAGTTCTGATACCTAATGAGCCATTACGTAACGGTGTTGATTGCGGAACACCGTCAATCATCACTAAAGGAGAGCGTCCTCGAAGGGTCTGTCCTGAATTGCTCGAGGAACCTGTACTTGGTGCCATGCCAGGGACAAGGTTTGCGAGTAAGCTTTGAATTTCTGAGGAAACTTTTAGCTGCGCGGCAATTTGTTTTTGGGTGATTATGGTTATTGATGCAGGTACTTCATCAATATTTTCTGCAATACGACTACCAGTAACAATAATGCGCTCAATATCTTGTTCTTTAGATTTTTTTTGGATCTGATTTAGTTCTGATTGATTTTCTTGGCTGAGTGCTTGGCCGCTTATAATAAGTGCCAATAGAGTAAAGGATGTTTTTAACACCATGTATTCCTTCTAAGTATTTTTGGTAAGTAATTAATTGTTCATATCTTAATGATAATTGTTTTTGTTTGCAATTAAATGTTACGCAATTGCTCTAAATTTAGTTACTCTTTGACATCCTTCAAGCAAGCAGTTAATTTTGTACCTTATTTTCTTTGTTCCGACATACCATGTACCGCAATTTTTTCTCATTAAGTGAACTACCTTTTTCAATTTCCCCTGATCCTAGATATTTATTTATGAGTGAAAGGCACAGGGAAGCGCTGACACATTTAACTTATGGTTTAGGTGAGGTAGGCGGTTTCGCATTATTAACCGGGGAGGTAGGGACGGGGAAAACGACAATAAGCCGTTGTTTAATGGAGCAGCTGCCGGACAACACACAAGCTGCTTTTATTCTCAACCCGACCTTGTCTTGCCAAGAGTTACTCGCTACTTTATGTGATCAATTAAAAATTCGTTATCGAAAAACAGGTGCTAGTTTAAAAACCTTAACCGATAAAATCGCTAAAAAACTGCTTAAAAATCATGTGAGTGATGTCAATACATTACTGATAATTGATGAAGCTCAACACTTACAACCTGAAGTCTTAGAACAGCTACGGCTGCTAACTAACTTGGAAACCAATACTAAAAAGTTGTTACAGGTAATCCTTATAGGGCAACCAGAACTACAGCAATTATTACAACGTCGTGATTTACGCCAATTAGCACAACGTATAACGGCAAGGTATCATTTAATGCCGCTAACAAAACAAGAGTTAGCGCAGTATATTCAACATCGCTTGACTGTTGCAGATTGCGCAAGACCACTTTTTGACAAAGGTGCATTAGCTAAAATTCATCAACTATCTCAAGGTGTTCCAAGACTGATTAACTTATTGTGTCATAGCGCATTGATGCTGGCGTATAACCAAAATGACAGTGTGGTTAATAAAAAAACGGTTATTGCCGCGGGTGAACGTGCATTAGGAGATGACGTAACGAGAAAAGAAGGTGGTGTCCATCGCAATCATGTTCTGATGTTTTCTACAGTTTTTAGTGTTGCTGCTTTCTTTGCTTTGGCTGGTTTTTGGTGGGGACAGACACCTGTTAAGAATAATTTGGAAAATAGTCGCCAAGCGCATGTAATTAATACCAAAGAACAATTAAATGATACTGAGTTAGTAGGCCTTGATGTTGATAAAAGTGAAAAAGAATTATTGCCAGATGATCATGATATTCAATCAGAACAAGCCAGAGTAGATACTAATAAAAATATTGATAAGGTTGTGACTAACATAGCAAGTGAAGTTATAACTGATACCGCTGTCACGGCTAAAATAGCACGTCAAACTGCGGACGATAACAAGACGAAAAACAAATTGGCGACTGAAAAACTGGCTAATGAGCGAGCTAACGAGAACTTAAGTGTGCCAGTAAATGAAAAAGCACTAGTGGTCAGCGCGAAGAGAAATAACTTGCCGCATGAAAATAAGCAAGATAGTAACTATCAAGTTACAAATGTTGATGGTGTTTCTAGTGATCTAATGGCTCTATTTCAAGCAGCAGTAAACGAAACTAATGTAGAAAGCTCACCCAACAGCCAGTCGGTCGATAATCGTTTAGAAGCCAGTAGCAAGCCTTATGAGTCACCTATCAATTATAATGAAGAACTTAATATTAGGCCACTGACTCAAATGCCTCAACAACTACAGAATGCTTTACCAAGTTTGCAATTTGAACAGCATATATACGCTTCTGACGGTCAGGGTTGGGTCAATGTAAATGGTCGAGATCGTTATGAAGGCGACTACATAGGTGATAACTTGATTGTTGAGAAAATATTACCTCAACAAGTGATTCTCTCTTTTCAAGGTGAAAAGTTTAGCTTGCCGGCGCTGACAAATTGGTGATTCCTATAGATTAGTTAAGTAATATCGTTGTTGAAAAAATAAAAAAAGCCCTGATAAGTTTTTAGTTATCAGGGCTTTTTAATTATTTTATTTTGTCATAATACTGACAGGTTTATTGCCAAGCAGGCATTTTCTCTTCAAAGGCTTTAATGGTATCAAGTTTATTTAACGTCCAACCGACACTATCAACACCATTTTCTAAGCTATATTGTTGAAATTCATTCAAGCTAAACTTAAAAGATAATTCGCCACAAGTTACTGTATTATTTGGTAAGTCTACGGTGAGCGTTAGTTGGGCGTTAGGAGATAGTTTGAATAACTGCTCAATTTCGGCTTCAGCCAGCTTAATCGGTAACAGACCAACGTTGATACAGTTACCATAAAAAATATCGGCAAAACTTGATGCTATTATGACTTTAAAACCATATTCCTGTAATGCCCAAGGTGCGTGTTCACGACTTGAGCCACAACCAAAGTTTTCACCCGCTAGTAAAATGCTGGCGTCTTTGTATTCTGGTTTGTTGATGATAAAGTCAGGATTTACCTGTGTACCCGCGTGATCTAAATAACGGCTATCGTGAAATAGATGCACGCCAAAGCCTACGCGTTCAGTTTTTTGTAAAAACTGCTTAGGGATGATTTGATCGGTATCGACGTTTGCAACATCTAATGGCACAACCAAACCTGTATGTGTGTTAAATTTTTCCATTTGTCTTCCTAAAAAATTTTAAGTAGCGATTTTCTTGAAGTTATTTCAGTCAATTAAAAGAAAAAAGCACGGAGTTGACGCTAGTCAATGAGTACAATTGACGCCTTAATTGATTTTTACAGCAACAAGGTAAGACAGAAACTATTGGAAGTCGCCTAAATTCCAGTTGCCTATGTCATCTTCTGTTCCGGCTTCACCATCTGGACCTACAGAAAACACATCCATTTTACCCTGTTCGCCTGGGTTTAATAAAACATACTCATTGCCCCAAGGATCTTTTGGTAAACGTTTAATGTAACCATCTTCAGGGAAACGACGTGGCTCTGGTTCAATATCAGTTTGGTCGACTAACGCTTCTAAACCCTGCTCTGTCGAGGGGTAATCGTAATTATCCATCTTATATAAACTCAAAGACGTTTCTAATGCAGTAACATCTGATACCGCTTTTTGCATATTGGCTCTGTCTTGACTACCCAATAAATTAGGCACAACCATACTGGCTAAAATACCTAAAATAACAATAACCACCATCACTTCTAGTAAAGTGAAACCCTGTGCTTTTTTCATGTTCATATTGCATTCCTAATGTCTGAAAAATTATATAATGACAACTATACCCGTTTCACTTGAAGATGCATGGTTCAGCTGGAATTAAAAACGCCTTTAGGCAAGGTATTGATTGAAGAGAATGGTTATTCCCTTGTCGAAATCAATAACGATGGATAACACGTTTCTAAACCAGCCCTACGGGGACGACTGAGCAAATTAAATTCATTGTTGCGTAGGTAATTAAGGGAATGACCATTAATAAAATACGCGTCTCGAATATGAATCGCTCAGCCGCCCTGAAACGAGCATCTTGAAGTTGCTTGGGTATATTACAAAAAGGAGAAAGCATTACGCTATTCTCCTTTTTTTGTGTCTGCACACTAGGCAATAATTACAACTAGCTTAGCTTTTTAAACTGTAATTCCACTAACCGTTGATACAACTCACATTGTTGCAATAATGAGTGGTGATCGCCCATGTCGATTATTCTACCTTGCTCTAACACTGCAATTTTATCCGCATGTTGAATTGTTGATAGTCGGTGCGCAATGATAATGGTTGTGCGACCACGCATTAACTCTTCTAATGCTTGTTGAACGTGCTGTTCGCTTTCACTATCAAGGGCACTGGTCGCCTCATCTAATAGCAAAATATGTGGGTCTTTTAATATCTGTCTCTTATACACATCTGACGCTGCCGACGAGC
>OJFU01000383.1_pt1 | contig 13108 bp, 8 predicted proteins | sample 1594331 | NCBI WGS metagenome assembly OJFU01 (sample SAMN05416801, study PRJEB24817) | seawater metagenome | isolation source: Sea water | place: Canada:Atlantic | collected 2013-11 | reverse complement strand
GCAACTGACTTGTAATCAGTAGGTCAACCGTTCGACTCGGTTAGTCGGCACCATTCATCAACTTATTTCTATTATCAAAACACTGAATCAGTAGTCTGTACAAGTTACCCGTTCGACTCGGTTAGTCGGCACCATTTATCAACTTATTTCTATTATCAAAACACTGAATCAGTAGTCTGTATAAGTTACCCATTCGATTTGGTTAGGCTGCACTACCTCGTGTACAACACTTTATTTTTTCCTGATAAATTAATTTTAATCTACATAAATAATGTTGTGATCTGATAGTGTTTATATTTACAAAGTTGCTGATCATTTAACTATACCTGCCGTATAACTCACTTATTAGTTCACTCATCGCTAGCTATGTAATGTTATGTAAAGTAAGTTGAGCAAAATTAGCCAAGGTGCTTGAATTACATTCATAAATAGCAGTAATTCAGGTTAAATTATGATTTGGCAATACAAGCCAACGTTATTGGCACTTAGTGTGATTCTGCTCAGTGGTTGTGCGAGTAATATAAATCCACAGGAGCGCCAACAAGCACCCAGTAATGTTCCTAAGCAGTGGCAACAACAAGCAGCAAGTTCAGTTTTGCAAGTGGATGATGAATGGTTAACGCAACTAAACACGCCATTGCTGAAAAAATATGTTAACCAAGCGCTTAAAAACAATCAGCAACTATTACAAACCAGCTACGATGTTGCCATTACTAAGCAGCAACTTATTGCGTCCGGGGCAGACCTTTGGCCTAGCTTAGATTTATCTACGCGTACTAGTCGAAGTAAAGATAATCGGCCTGTTAGTTATAATAATGCTAGCTCCGTAAGCTTAAACTTAAATTATGAAGTTGACTTATGGGGCAAACTGTCAGATTCAAAACGTGAAGCTAACCTTTCATATTTAGCTCAAAAAGCGCGTTTTGAACAGGCTAAACAGCAGCTTGTTTCGGATGTTGTTCAAGGATGGTTTGATGTTGTGTCTGCACAGCAGCTACTCGATTTATATAAACGCCGTGAAGAAAATGCTAAGCAAAATCTCGATATAATTGAATCGGGTTACCGCCAAGGTATAAACGAAGCGCTCGATGTTTATTTAGCCCGCAATGAGCTAAATAACGAACGTTCACGCATAGCTACTCAAACAGCCAGCCTATCCAGTGCTGCAAGACTACTGGAGCGTTTATTAGGTGAGTACCCAAAAGGAGCAATTTCTGCAAGTAATGACTTACCGGTTATTAACACAGAAATTCCACTGGGAATTCCATCTGAACTTATTACCCGAAAGCCTGCATTACTTGCTAGTTGGTACGAACTATTGGCGACCGATGCGTCATTGGCTTACGCACATAAACAGCGCTTTCCTAGTTTAAATTTAACTGCAAGCTTAAGTGATAGCACAGACAGAGTGAGTGATTTATTTTCTCCTTCAAGCCTTGCATGGTCTTTGCTAGGAAGTATTTCGGCACCTATTTTTGAGGGGGGACGTTTACAAGCCAATGAAGAAATTGCACGCCTAAATACACAAAAGCAAGAACAGCAATATCTGCAAACTCTGTACGATGCATTTGGCGATGTAGAAAACGCGATTTCGCAGCAGCAATCTTTAAAGGCTCAATATACAAGCACACTTGAAGCGCAAAAAAATGCACTTGCTGCCGAGCAGTTATCATTTGAGCAATATCAAAGTGGCTTAGTCACTTACACCACAGTATTGGATGCACAAGATCGCTCATTCGATGCGCAAAGTTCATTAATACAAATTAAGAATCAATTAATTGCAAATAGAATCAACCTACATGTTGCCCTTGGTGGTGATTTTGAAAAACCATCAAGCGACCTAAAGAGTAACAACGATGAAAACTAAAACAGCTAAAATTATTATTCCAGCCGCGGTTGTTGTTACCGCTCTTTTAATTGTGTTTTTTATCAAAAGTAACCCGCCAGAAGCGAGGCGTTTTGGCTCAGCACCAAAAGCAGCTATTAGCGTGTCGGTATTAGAGGTTGTGCCTCAAAGTTACCAAGTAATGATAGACAGCTACGGTACAGTAAAGCCTCGCACACAAAGCTTACTTGTTGCTCAAGCATCAGGGCAAATCATCGACGTGAGTGATGAGTTTAGAGAAGGTGGTTTTTTTGAAAAAGGCGACGTGTTACTAAAGCTTGATGATAGAGATCATCAGGCAGAGGTTAAATCTGCACAAGCTAACTTACTCACAGCAGAACAAAGCTTACTGGAAGAAAAAGCCCGCGGGCAACAAGCACTGACTGATTGGAAGCGTCTTGGTGGTTCAAGCCAAGCCAGCAGCTTGGTACTACGTGAGCCACAATTGGCAGCGGCACAGGCACAAGTGTTATCAGCACAAGCTACTCTTGAAAAAGCAGAGCTTGATTTAGAGCGTACAAAAGTGACTGCACCCTATGCTGGGCGCATACTAAGTCGCAGTGTCGATTTAGGCCAAGTAGTGAGTAACAATACCCAACTTGCCACTATTTACGCTATTGATAGCGTAGAAATTCGTTTACCAATAAAAAATAAAGACCTTTCGTTTGTAAACCTGCCAGAGCAATACCGTGATGGTGCTAAAAACCAAGCCGGTTCGTTAGTCAAATTTAGCTCTGATTTAGTGGGCGAACAAACATGGCAAGGCCAACTTGCACGCACTGAAGGCGCAATTGACGAAAACGCGCAACAACTTTACGTAGTAGCAAAAATAGACGACCCATATAAATCAACCGAGAGTAACCAATACCCAATTAAAATAGGGCAATACATTAAGGCACAAATTGCAGGCAAAACGGTACAAAATGCGTTGATCATTCCCAACAGTACAATTTATCAAGGCACCTATGTTTACGTAGTTGAGGGTGATGCACTAAAACGTAAAGACGTTACTTTTGCATGGCAAAACGCAAACCAAGCAATGATCAAAACAGGATTAAAAGCAAACGACAAGTTGGTTATCACGCCACTTGGTCAAGTGAGTTCGGGCACTAAAGTGAGTATTTTAGGTGAAGAGCCAAAGGAAAAAAAACCTAAAGGTATGCGCCCGTCGCGAGAGCAACTTGAGCAAAAAGCAAAAGAGCTTGGTATCAGTGTTGAAGAGTTAATAAAAAAACGTCGCGCAGCCAATCAAGGAGATAAAGCATGATTGCTTGGTTTACCAAAAACCATGTTGCTGCCAATCTATTGTTAGTAACTTTGTTGTTGTCGGGGCTATTTAGTTTATCGAGTAAAATACCACTTGAGGTGTTTCCGTCTTTCGAAACAGACATGATAAGCGTAGGTGTTAGCCTGCGTGGTGCAACCCCTGAAGATGTAGAGCAGGGCGTAACAATTCGTATAGAAGAAGCGGTACAAGACCTAGAGGGTATTAAACAAATATTTAGCCGCTCGTCAGAGGGCTCAGGCTCTGTAACCATTGAGGTTGAAAGTGGTTACGATCCTCGTGAACTGTTGGCTGATATTAAAAGCCGAGTGGATGCGATTAATACGTTTCCTGGCGATGCCGAAAAACCAATTGTTGCGCTGGCTGAGCGCAAAAGAGAAGTAATAGCTGTTACTGTATCAAGTGATTACGGCGAAAAAGAAACGCGTGAATACGCAGAAACAGTGCGAGATCAAATACTGCGTTTGCCTAATGTAACGCAGGTAGAGCTAAGTGGTGTACGAGATTATGAGTTAGCCATTGAAGTTAGCCAAGACACACTTCGCCAATATAACCTAACCCTTGCGCAAATATCGAGTGCGATTGCTAATTCAAGTTCTGATATTTCTGCCGGTAACTTAAAAACAGAAGGTGGCGATGTACTGATCAGCTCAAAAGGGCAGGCTTACCGCAAAGACGAATTTGCTAGCATAGTAGTAAAGAACCAAGCCGACGGAACAATTATTCGCCTAGGTGATATTGCTACAATAAAAGACGACTTTGAAGAAACGCCAGTGCGTACCCGTTTTAATGGTAAGCAAGCAGCGTTTATAGACGTTTACCGAATTGGCCCGCAAAGCGCGATAACCGTGGCAGACGATGTTAAAAACTATATTGAAGAACAGCAGGCCACGCTACCACAAGGTTTTAAACTAAGCTATTGGGATGACGATTCAGAGTTAGTTAAAAGCCGTATAGCAACCTTAACCAGTAATGCTCTACAAGGTGGTATTTTAGTTCTGGCACTGCTCACGCTATTTTTGCGCCCAGCAATTGCATTTTGGGTATTTATTGGTATTCCAGTATCGTTTATGGGCGCATTTATCGCGATGCCAATTTTTGGTGTAACGCTAAATATAATGAGCTTATTTGGCTTTATTTTAGTGCTCGGTATTGTAGTAGATGACGCCATAGTAACCGGCGAAAACGTGTATACCCATTTAAAAACGGCAAAATCGGGTGAGCAGGCTGCTATATTGGGTACTCAAGAAGTGGCTACTCCCGTTACCTTTGGTGTGCTGACTACGGTTGCTGCCTTTTTACCTTTAGCATTTATTGAAGGGGCACGCGGCGCCTTATTTGCGCAAATTCCGGTAGTCGTCATTCCGGTGTTATTGTTCTCGCTAATTGAGTCTAAATTTGTGTTGCCAGCACATTTAAAATACATAAAATTACGCCACCAAAAAGGTGAACCATCGAAGCTTGAAGCAATTCAACAACGCTTTGCAGATGGCTTTGAAAGTGCAATTTTAAAATATTATCAACCTATCTTAAATACTGCTTTACGCCATAAATTAGCAACGGTAAGTTTATTTGTTGGGGTATTTTTTATAATTTTAACCATGATCACAAGCGGTTGGACTAAGTTTATCTTTTTCCCACGAATTCCTAGCGAAACCGTACGGGTTAACCTAACACTGCCAACAGGTACACCGTTTGAAGTAACCAATAAATACGTGATTGATATGTCCGAAAAAGCGCAGCAATTACAAGACAAATATCGCGATCCTAATACAGGCGAAAGCGTTATTTTAAATATATTAGCCACTACAGGCGGGCGCGGTGGTGTATCCAACTCCGGAGCGGTACGCTTTGAGATTACACCTGCAGAAAAGCGTGAATCAGACATAGGCTCACGCGAGCTTGCAAGTGAATGGCGCGATTTAATTGGTGTTATTCCTGGCGCTGAAAGTCTAACATTTAGAGCTGAAATTGGCCGAAGTTCAGACCCAATAGACGTTCAACTAAGTGGCACCTCGCTAACAATACTGCAAGATGTAGCTGATAATATTAAAAATCGTTTAACAACGTACCCAACGGTGTTTGATATTGCCGACAGTATGTCTGACGGTAAAGAAGAGTTGCGTATAGAGCTTACGCAACAAGGTTTGGCGCTTGGTTTAAACCGTGTAAATGTGGCAGGACAAGTGCGTAATTCGTTTTTTGGCTCGCAGGTTCAGCGTATTCAACGCGGACGAGACGACGTGCGTGTAATGGTTCGTTTACCTATTGACGAGCGCCGCTCGATAGCTGATTTACAAAATATACTAATAAACACCCCCGATGGCGGCTCTGTGCCATTGTCGCACGTGGCAACACTTACGGCAGGACAAAGCCCATCAACCATAAACCGTATTGATCGTTATCGCACACTAAACGTGACGGCTGATATTGAAAAAAACAACACCAACATGACGGTGCTTCAAGCCGACCTAGCACAATATTTAGACGAGTTAATGCAGCAATACCCAGGTGTTGATTACAAACTCGAAGGTGAAGCCAAAGAGCAAAGAGAGTCGTTTGGCTCATTGGCTTGGGCGTTAGTGTTTGTGTTTTTTATAATTTATGCGTTATTGGCCATTCCGTTTAAGTCATACATGCAACCAATTATTGTTATGAGTGTTATTCCATTTGGCATGATTGGCGCAGTAGTAGGGCACTGGATAATGGGTATGGATTTAACAATTATGAGCCTACTAGGTATGCTTGCGTTAATAGGTGTCGTAGTGAACGATTCGCTTGTATTGGTTGATTTTATTAATAAAAAACGCAGCGAAGGTGGCGATTTAATAGAGGCAGTTAAACTTGCTGGCGCATCGCGCTTTCGCCCAGTTATGCTCACCAGTTTAACCACTTTTATAGGTTTAATGCCGCTGCTGTTTGAAAAAGCCACACAAGCGCAGTTTTTAATACCTATGGCCGTTAGTTTAGGGTTTGGGATTATTTTTGCGACCTTTATTACTTTATTGCTAGTACCAGTCAATTATATGTTGATGGAACGATTTCAAGGCTGGTTTAAATAATACAAAAACGTGTTGATACAAAAGCTGTAGGTATTCAATTGCCTGCAGCTTTTTTGTTTTTAGCTATGCAAAATTGAAAATTATTTAAGGTGTTAAATAGATAAACGTGGATATATAAAGAGGTTTGATTGTGCGTGTTAAAACGCGAGTAGATAATAGTGTTCCCCAAGATACGGTACTCGGTTTCAGTCCTGAAACCAGAAGGTTTCAGGGCGGGAATCTGCGGTTTACCGTAGGCTTCTCGGTACATGCCAAGCTTGCACAATAGTAAACGAACAGAAACCCTGGTATAAAATTTATCGGCTCAGGGACTTAACCCAGCTCCAGTATCCCAGGGAACAAATTAAGTATATAAGACATATGCCAATCCTTAAACCCAAAACGTAAAAAATTAAGTCGTTCGCTTAGTTTTCCCACACCTTTAACTCGCTGTTTACTTTATTGCGTAGTTTTTGAGCGTGATCATACAATTAATTGGAGTTGCTTTTTATCGAGTGGTAGCATTGCTTTAACTAGCAAAGCGAAGGCTTGATTATGAACGATTTACCAGATTACGAAAAAGCTCAACTACTTTTAGAAAAAAACGAAATATTTGTTTCCCCTGCTGAAGCGCATGGTGTTATTAGTGGTTTATTAGCATGTGGACTAAGTATTGACGACAAGGAGTACCTAGGCCTTTTAAGCGATGTATTCAACGATGGTGAATCGTTCGGTAATGGTTTAAAAGCATTTTTTGGCACTATATATAAGCAAGTTGTTGCAAGCTTTAATGATGAAGAGTTTCAGTTTGATTTATTTTTACCAAGTGATGACGAGACACTCATCGATCAGGCTAATGGGCTCGTATCATGGGTATCGGGATTTATGCTTGGTTTTGGTTTAAAGCAAAAAGATTACGGTAAGCTGTCGGCTGACGTGAAAGAAGTAATTAGCGACTTTAGCGAAATAACACGCCTAGATACCACTTTCGAAGAAACCGAAGAAGATGCTAACGCACTTCACGAAGTTATTGAATATGTACGTGTATCGGCACTACTTTGTTTTGCTGAGCTAGGTAAAGAGCAAAGCAGCCAAAGTGATAAAAAAACGCTTCATTAAACTTAATTAAAAAGTACAACGGGTTAGCTAATAATGGTTGAAATAAAAAAGTCAGAGTTTAAAGCACGCAGAGAACGCTTACTTGCACAAATGGACGATAACAGCATTGCGCTTATTCCGGCTGCTAGCGAAGTAACGCGAAGCCGCGATACTGACTATGCTTTTAGACAAGACAGCGACTTTTTTTATTTAACCGGTTTTAACGAACCCGATGCTGTATTGGTGCTTTGTAACAACAGCGATACACCCAGCACCCTATTTTGCCTTGATAAAGACAAATTAGCCGAAATTTGGCATGGCCGACGCGTTGGTTTTGATAAAGCCAAAAGCGACTACTTATTTGACGAGGCTTACCCATTAAGTGATTTAGAAGAGCAACTGCTTGAGCTACTAAATGGTAAAAATGCGATTTATTTTGCACAAGGCGCTTATGATTCATTTGATAGTAAAGTTTTTTCTCTTTTAGGTACACTTCGTGGCGGGGCTCGCAAAGGCCTTAAAGCACCGAGTACGTTAAAAGAAATTCGCGGCCTTATCCATGAAATGCGTTTGTTTAAATCGCCAAGCGAAATAGAGGTAATGCGCGAAGGCTGTGAAATTAGCGCCCGTGGCCACATGCGAGCTATGCGCTTTTCACATGCAGGAGCAACTGAGTTTCAATTAGAAGCAGAGCTTCATCATCATTATGCAATGAACGGCGCACCTCATCCGGCTTACGGCACAATTGTAGGTAGCGGCGATAACGCTAATATTCTGCATTACACGCAAAATAGCGATGCACTTAAAAATGGCGATCTAGTACTTATTGATTCAGGTTGTGAGCTACAAGGCTACGCAGCCGATATAACACGTACATTTCCGGTAAATGGCTTGTTTAGTGAAGAACAATCCGCGCTTTATAATATTGTTCTTAACGCACAACTGGCTGCCTTTGAAGAAATTAAACCCGGTGGTTACCTGTCCCACGCTAATAAATTAGCAATGGAAGTATTAACGCAAGGCTTACTTGACTTAGGTATTTTAACTGGCGACTTTACTGAACTAATGGCGCAACAAGCCTGTAAAGAATATTACATGCATGGCCTCGGGCATTGGCTGGGGTTAGACGTGCATGATGTAGGTGATTATAAAATAAATAACGTTGAGCGAGCATTTGAGCCTGGTATGGTTTTAACCATAGAGCCAGGACTCTATATAAGCGAAGACTCAAACGCGCCACAAAAGTACAAAGGTATTGGTATTCGTATAGAAGATAATTTACTCGTTACCGAGTCAGGCCATGAAAACCTTACTTTAAGCGTGCCTAAAACCATTGGCGATATTCAAGCACTTATGCAACAAACTAAAAGCGCATAACGGGTGGAGAGCACAATGGCTAAGCAATTTGATGTTGTAGTAATTGGTGGCGGTTTAGTTGGCGCAAGTTGCGCACTTAGTATTGCTAAAATAAACCCCTCAATAAACATTGCCGTGGTAGAAGCAAGCCAAGTAACCGATGAATACCACCCAAGCTTTGACGACAGAAGTATTGCGCTTGCTCAGCAATCAGTAGAGTATTTACAAACACTTAATTTATTTGATCAAAATGCCCCTTACACCTCTGCTATTAAAAAAGTGAGCGTGTCTGATAGAGGTCATTTTGGTAAAACCCACATCCAAAGCGCTGAATTTGCAAAACCTTCTTTAGGGTATGTAGTTGAGGTTAATCCATTTGGGCGCGCGCTTCATCAGCGGCTAGTGCAATCAAGCATTAGCTTATTTTGCCCTGATAGCGTAATCGAAATAAAACAAACGTTGCATAGCAACGCACTGACTTTGCAAAGTGGCGAACAACTTAATGCCAAGCTACTTATTGTAGCCGATGGCGCGCAATCTCCTACACGCCAATTGCTGGGCCTTAATTTTAATACTCAGCCTTATGAGCAAGGCGCTATTATTGCCAATATAGAAGTAGCCGAAGGGCATAATAACCATGCCTTTGAACGCTTTACTCAGCATGGCCCTATGGCACTATTACCTATGAGCAATAACCGATATTCATTGGTGTGGTGTATGGAAAAAGAGCAAATTAATTCATACATGGACTTAAATGAAATCGAGTTTTTAAGTGCATTACAATCAGCCTTTGGTTACCGCGCAGGGCAATTTGTTAAAGTGGGTATGCGCGCAAGCTACCCGCTGGTATATGGGCAAGCCGAATCGTTAATAGCTCATCGAACGGTGGTTATTGGTAATGCTGCTCATGCTATTCATCCCATTGCAGGGCAAGGCTTTAATTTAGGCCTGCGTGATGTACAAGTACTGAGTGATTTAATTGCCAATAGCCCTAATGAGTTAGGGAGCTATGCGTTTACACGCGAGTATGGCCAGTTGCGCAGCCAAGATATAAAAACAGTGATGACTTTAACAGATACCTTAGTAAGGTTATTTTCAAATTCATCTCGAGTATTAGCGCTTGGGCGAAGCATTGGCTTGTCTTCAATGGATTTATTCCCCGCATTAAAAGCCCCGTTAGCAAAACAATTAATGGGGCAAGTTAAACAAGGTTCACGTTTATGAAGCAAACACAGGTGTGTATTGTTGGTGGTGGTTGCGTGGGGCTAACGTTAGCCCTTGGTCTAGCTAAGGCTAATATTAGTGTTGTGATACTTGATGCAGCATCAACACAAGCCCCTCCAACTGATGAATACGGTTTACGTGTAAGCGCACTTAGTATTGCAAGCCAAACGTTATTAGAGCAATTAAACGTTTGGCCTGAAATTATTGCTCAGCGTGCATGTGCATATACCCATATGGATGTTCGCGATGCCGACAGCTTTGGTAAAATAACCTTTAATAACAAACAACTTGAGCTCGACCATTTGGGGCATATAGTTGAAAACGATATTATTCGCTTTGCACTTATCAAACAGCTAGAGCAGCAAAGCAGTGCTACGTTAATGTTTGATACCGAATATCAACAAATACACCAAAGTGAATCAGACGTATTTATAACCCTTAAAAGCGGCGAGCCTATTATTGCTAAGCTGCTGGTGGCGGCTGATGGCGCAAATTCAGCGATTCGTAAACAATTTAATATGGCGCTGACCTTTAAAGATTACGATCACCATGCACTCGTTGCTACAGTAAAAACAAAAGAGCCACACTCAAATACTGCGCGACAAGTGTTTTTACCTACGGGGCCATTGGCATTTTTACCATTGAGTGACGCTAACACTCATTCAATAGTGTGGTCTACCAGCCCCCGCCATTGCGATGAATTGCTAGCAATGGACGACACTACTTTTAATAAAGCCGTAATGGCTGCCATAGATGGCCAATGCGGCCTGTGTGAAGTGCAAAGTAAACGCGCGGCATTTCCACTTAAAATGCGTTACGCCCAGCAATGGGTAAGCGGCAAAGTAGTATTAATGGGCGATGCAGCGCACACTATTCATCCATTGGCAGGGCTGGGTATGAACCTAGGCCTAAAAGACGCCGCGTATTTAATTGAGCTACTGACAAGTGATAGTAAAGAATTTGCCAGCACGCGCACGCTTCGTGATTACGAGCGTACACGCAAGCTCGACGCGCAAAAGCACATAGCCATGATGCAAGGGCTAAAAGAGTTATTTGAAGGTGCTAACCCGGTTAAAAAGCTAATACGCGGAGTCGGGCTGTCACTCGTTGATAACCTAGGCCCAATAAAACACCTATTCGCCAAAGAAGCGATAGGCAAATAAGTAGGTTGGATAGAGCGAAGCGAAATCCAACAGGTAAAGTGGTTAGTTTTTAGCTGTCAGCTTTTAGAAAAGAAAAACCGATGTTTAGTTTAAACATCGGTTTTTTATTTTAAGTGGCTTTATACAGATTAAAAGTTGCGCTTTTTTACGCGAGCAAGCTCTGCGTCTTCATGCAAAGTTTAACACTAAGCTTAATTTTACCTGTAGGCGTGCAGCTTGGCGGCGCGACAAACATAGATCGTAATTACTATCGTTAGTTAAAAAGCGCTTTATGTAAAATCAGCTACAAATTGGCTTGGGCTTCATTGACCATATCTTTGAGCGCATCAATTAACAGTTGGTCGCGAGAATTTTGTTTAGCAAGTTTTAGTGCGTGTTTCATACTGGTAACGGCTTCTTTAAATTGTTTGTCAACTGTGTACCCTTGTGATAATCGCATGTGGGAGTAGGCTGCATTTGGGTAACCGCGAGTAAAGTGTTTAAGCGTCGTTATCGCTTTTTTAGTATTACCAAACTTTTGCTGGCGGTGGGCAAATTCTACGTACACATCTTGTGGAATTTTAAGCTCAAATCCGTACTTATCGCTCAGTGCTTGGTAGTAACCGGTAATAAGCGATACATCAGCAAATTTTCCATGCTCGTCTGTTACTTTAAATATTAGGTCGCTAAACAAGTGAATCAGGCTATCGCTAATTGCTGGAAGTATGGTGCCCATATGACTTAAAGTAGGGTAATGCTTATATTCCCACTTTAGCTGTGTGGGCATTTGTTGTTCTAAATTTACTAACGTATTTAATGCGCCTGTATAAAAACGTGCGCCTTCACTCGCTACACTAATAAATAACTCTTGAGCACCTTTAGGGTTTCTAGTGTATTTAATAATATTATTTTTTAACTCTTCGTCACTCCACCAACTATTTGGGCTAATAGCTATGTAGTTGTTAAACAATTCAGGCTGATTAACTAAAGTATAAAGCGCTAATGTACCAGCGTTAGAGTGACCAATTAAAGTGTTGTAGCCGTTAGTTGAGTAATTATTGTTTATGTATGGCATGAGTTCATCAGACACAAACTTTAAAAATTTGTCGGTTTGCCCAGCGTCAGGCCATTTATTTTTAACAAAGGTTTGAAACTCCGTTTTAGGCTCACCCTCTACTTGAGGTAAGTAATCACGAACTCGGTTAGTTGTATCAATAGCAACAAGCATGGCATTAGGTATTTGCTCGTAATCAACAAGGGATTTTATAACGCCAGACGCCGTATGAAAGTGCTCAATACCATCAAGTAAATAAATAACATAAAGCGGCTGGTCGTCTTTTACAGTGTCAGGTATGAAGATGCTGATTGGCCTATCTTCGTTAAGTATTTTTGATTGTAGAATAACTTTTTTACCAACGGTTATGTCGGTTGTAGCGGTGTTTGAATAGCTAAAAAAAGAGGTGCTAAAAGTAAGTATCAAGGCAAGCGATAATAAAAGCTTCATAAATATCCTTATTTAATAATGTGTTGCTTAATAATTGCACGGCTTTAGGCTTGAGTAAACGTTTATATTTTAGGAGCACATACAGGGCTTTATTAATTAAAAGCTTTGATTTTTTTGTGCGAGCAAGCTCAGCGACTTCCAAAAAACGAAGGCACTTACTTTCAATTTACTTATTGATAGCGGGGCATCGAGTACCATCACCCAATAGCTTTAACACTTATCTATTAAAGCTTAAAAAACCTGCTTGCTTAATTATCCTACTAAGCGTAAAATGCGCGCTCATTTCGGCTTTTAAACTATTAATTCCTTGCCTTAAACCGACCGGCCGAAACGGTAGAAGGCTCTATTAACCGTAAGGAATATCCATGCGTCATTACGAAATCGTATTCATGGTTCACCCAGATCAGAGTGAGCAAGTTGCTGGTATGATCGAACGTTATACTGGTTCTATCACTGAAGCTGGTGGTTCAATCCACCGTCTTGAAGATTGGGGCCGTCGTCAATTGGCTTACCCAATTAACAAGCTTCATAAAGCTCATTATGTTCTTATGAACGTTGAAGCACCTACTGAAG
>OJFU01000382.1_pt1 | contig 13115 bp, 14 predicted proteins | sample 1594331 | NCBI WGS metagenome assembly OJFU01 (sample SAMN05416801, study PRJEB24817) | seawater metagenome | isolation source: Sea water | place: Canada:Atlantic | collected 2013-11 | reverse complement strand
ACGAGATGTAGAGAGGTCTCGTGGGCTCGGAGATGTGTATAAGAGACAGTATTAACACCGTAACGCCAACATTCAACATCACCAGTCTTCTAAACTCTCTCTTTTATCCAGCAATGTCCTTAACATCTAGCATTTCGCACAGGGTTGTTTTATCTTAAATTCAATTATTTAAACACGCGGTCTGTTTGGCTAGTGGTGGCAGCAAAGCTGCGTACTTTCAGTTGTACGCCTAACAAAACGCTGTTGGCACTCCCTTCGGTCGCTGGGACGCTAACACGTGGGCTGGCTCGCTTCGCTCGGATTTTAGCCCACGTGCTAGCGCCCCAAAGCTTAGCGTTATGCACTTAAAAAGGATTGAGCATGTCCAAGAAAATGGAAGCTAATGAACTAGAAAGCCTAGAAGTTAATGGCGTCGGTGAAGTTACTCCGGGCATGCAACTAGAACACCCTGTTTTTGGATTGGGCCAAGTAGAAGCAATCTTTAAGTTTGTTAAATCCGACGATATAACAATACGCATAAATTTCGAAAATCATGGTTCAAAGGCATTGGTGCCAGAGTATGCAAACCTCTCATTACCAAAACCTAAAACACAAAAAACCTCATTCATCTCTAAGCTATTTGGGCGGGGCAAATAATTGCATAACAAGGCGCTCAAGCAAGGACAAATTTTCCGTGGCCGATTTTTGTGCTTTAACGCTACGCTAGCACAAAAACGTCCACTCCAAATTTGCCGCTTAGCTTGGCGTTATAAGCACGGATGGATATGAGAGCACTTTATCTACTTTTATTTTTAATCTCGTTTAGTGTAAGTGCTGATGCGATCTTTCCAAGTTGCGTTGAAACACCGACTTTTGAGTGGCGTGACAACAAGCTTTTGGTTACGCAAGATGACTTTCTAAATCGTACTAACTGGTACTTAGGTGCTGGTGAGCCACCAATTTCAATTGGTCAAGCTACTGAAAAAGTTATTTCATTCCTTCGAGAGAAATATACTGTTGAAGAAGTGCAATTTGCATATGTTCACCTAAAAAGACAAAGTTGTTTAATAGATCAGAAAATACAAACTGTCTGGTTTTACGTTTTTGCGGCGGATTCACCAGTTAGCCTTATTGGTATTTCAATGGCTGGGCGATTAATCGAGTCCGTAGAATGACTTTAATGAAATGTGCTTATAACAAGCCAAGTCAGCGGGAATTTTACTCGCTGAAAAACACTCATAAAATCCCCTGCTTGGGGCGTTATGTGTAAATGGAAGTTTGGTGAATGAATTCTAGTTTTGACGAATATATTTCTAATCTAAATTTAAATAAGGATACTTATCCAACTGAGCTATTTGAATTCGCTTCAAATAGCGAGCGATATGAATTAAATCATCCGCAATCCCTTCATGATTCGTGGATAACATCGATTACGATCGCTGAAAATAGAAATAGAGTTCGTCCATTTGAGCCATCCTTATCTATTGTTTTAAATTTACTTGGCCAGCAACATGATCGAGATATTGTACTTAGCTACTTTGATGTTAAGTCTTATGAAATTTTGGGTTTCGAAAACCAATTTAATTATGGTGATACATTTCATGGTGATGTGTTAACACATGAAATATCTATTGTTGACGGTTTATTTCAACATGTTTTAGATCTTCGTTCAGGCTCTACATTTAAAGTTATTTTCTCTGAATTCAATTGTTTAGAGCAAGTTTACACATAACAAGAACATTAAACGGAAAAATTACAGTTGGCTGTTTTTCGTTCCTCAAACATTATAGCCAACTATAATTTTCCGCTTATGTAAGCGTTAGAAGTGCCAGAAGGATCTGCAAATGTCTTATTACAACTGCACTATTTTAAAGACCGCTGCAAAAGTCTCTTTTTTACATATTTCTTGGCTTGTTGCCCTAATTGGAATTCCGATTGTATTTTTTAGGGATGGCTTAGACTTAGTAGAAAAGTCACTATTGTTTAGTGGATTATTATTCTTTTTCTGGTTTGTATATTTACTTTTTTGCATTACATTTCATAGGCTAAGTATGCGAAATGAGCATAACAAATTTGGCTACCTTGCAAAGGATGACCTCGAAAAAGGCAAAGAAGTTGGTACACATTTGGAGGGTTGGTAGCATGGCACTTCTAACAAAACGCTCAAGCTCGCTCCCTCTGGTCGCAGGGACGCCTATACGCGGGGCGGCTTCGCCATTATGCCCCACGCATCTGCGCCCCTTAGCTTAAAGTTAGGTAACCAATGATATTCCGAGACGTACAACTAATTAACGCTGGAAAACATAGCGAAGAGAAATTAGCTCAAAATCGGTATTTGATGGCTTATTGGGAAAACTTGCGGGATATATTTTGCACCCTTTTACCCAACAAGTTCGATTTTTACGGGATATCTAAGTTAAATATTTATCTTGGTCCCTTCGAAGGTGAAAACTTTACTGAAGCATCTACAGATGGAATAGCAATTTATCGTCGATGCGATTTTGATTTTAGCGAATTCAAAAAACTTCCCGAACAGGATAAAAATGAACGATCTCTATTTTATGTAAGAGATTCCTTGCTCGTGCTTTGCAAAAGATTTGAACTGTCCGATCAGGTATCTGAAGTTATAAGAACAGTCTCTAAACAAGTTTTAGAGAGTAATTTTGAGCTAAAACGCGAATATAAAAAAACGACAAAGTGGAATAAAGCAAGGAGCTTGAGAGCAATAACCGAGTTGAATCATAAAGTTGGCGGTATGGATGTTAATTTCACTTTAGTGAATAAACAAGGTGTTACTTTGGCTAGGCATTGCTTATTTAGCAATGCAATTTGGAATACAGTTTGGTTTGAGTTATTTGTAGGTACATGGGAAGAATCTAATTTCATTATCGAAAATAGAGTAGGTAAAAGGGTTTTTATTTTTAATAGCCATGGCGAAATGGTTACCTAACAAGGCGCTGTTGTCGCCACTTTCGTGGCTGGGATGGCTTACGCTGCGCTCCAGCCGCCCCAAAGCTTAGCGTTATGCAGAACCAATATTACGGAGAAATAATCAATGATTGGCGTAAATGAACTTACTTCTTTTTTCGGTTGGTGTACTGTAATAAATCTTGGTGTTTATTTGTTTTCAGCGTTTTTTATTATCGTATTTAAAAGTTTTACGATTAATATCCACAGTAAAATTATAGGCGTTGAGGCTTCTGATTTACCAAATATGTATTTTAAGTTTTTGGGAAATTATAAAATAGGCATATTACTTTTAAACTTATCACCGTATATTGCATTAAAATTAATAGTTTAGTGTAAAGTTCAGCATAACAAGCCATTCAAGCAGGACTTTTTCCGCTTCGCTTCACATTGTAACTAACAATTAAAAGCCTCTTAAATGGGCGTTATATGCAAAAGGAGAATCGCGTATGAATATCAATGCAACACTATTAGGAGAGATAATATTTATCTCTGGGATCGTTATCGGTGTCCTTAGTTATTATTTGGCTAAACGTAAAACTAGCACACCTAAAATAGCTACATTTATAGGCGTGCTATTAGCATTTATTCCGCCACTCGGTTTAATTTATATTGCCATTCTAGTGTTAAAAAATGACATTAATCAAAACAATACTACTGAGGCTGTTGAGTAATTTGCATATAACAAACAAATTATGGCGCGACGCGCAAACAGCGCGCGCCGCATATTCGAATCGTTATACGTCGAACAGGCATCAAGGATGATTTTTAATAAATTGATGAGAGTATTCAAAGAAACGAAAGGGATGCCAAAGTTATTCCGGTTTCAGCATATGCTCAACTCAATTACATATTCACTGATGGTGCTTTTTGCTTTCTGGCCTTGGCCAAACGGAGAGTATTCGTTGAATGGGCGCAGCCTTACTTATCAAGAATTTTGGTTAACAGGTATGGCGCCCGGCTTTCTGTTATTTAGCATACTAATCATTGCAATTTGCTTTGCTTCAGTGAATAAACACTGGGCTGGCTGTGTTGGTACTTTTTTATACTGGGCATGTATTATTGCCTTCATGTCTTTTTATTCTTTCACTGGGGTTGTAATAGGTGGGGCAATAATAGCTGTTTGGGCGTACTATGTGTTCTATAGCACTGGCATGAGGCAGTTTTTTGTTCAATCAAACGTATAACAAAAAAATTAAGTTCGCCCGCTGCGCGGGCTGGGACACAAACATGTGGGCTGCTCACTTCGTTCGGATTTTAGCCCACATGCCTGCGCCCCTTATTTAAAAGTTATGTAACCAAGGAAGAATCGTGAAATTCTGGAGAAACTCGTCCACAGAACATTATCCAATGTGGAAAGCATTCTTAATGTACATCTGGGTAATACCTGGAGTTCCGATAGGAACCTTTTTAGGTGTTTATTTCTTAGAGGCTCGTAATAGGAGTGATGATGAATTATTACTTAGCTTGCTTAACTATCGTTTAGATTTTACTTTGATTATTTTATTTGGTGTTGGTTTTATCCTTTGGGTTTGGTCTATGAGAGCCTTAAGTAAGCCTGTTTTTCAAATTCATCAAAATAGGTTGTACTTTTACGGTCATGGCTTTTTTAAAGATGACATTGCACTTGATTCACTTCAAGAAATACGCTCCTATAATCTTGGTCCGCTGGGTCACCTAATAGACTTTAAATCTAAAGTCGGTATTACCTTTAGATCTTTTGCTTTTCTATCAAACATTAATAAAAGTAAATTAGAAAAGTTTTTTGAGGAAAGTGGTATAAAGGTTACATAACAAACCATTCAAGCAGGACATTGCTCCTCACCCGTTTTAGTGGACACCTCCTCATCACTTTGAAGAGGCTAAAATGCCTGAATATACTCAACCTAGGAAGACATGGTTTTATCCAGTTAATTTTAAAATCAAAGTGTTGTGGCATAGTGATTTTGGCCACTATTTACATACAAACTTGTATAAAACCAAGTGGAGCTTTCTTATGCCTTAGTTTTATTAAAAACGTCCACTAATGTTAAACTACAAAAAACTTAATTACTTAATATAGCTATGGCATTTTACATTCCTTTATTACAACCTCACTTTAAGCACATTGAAATTGGCGATACGCTTACATCACTTTGGAGTGGATGTGGCAGTATTGTGCAGTGCCAGCTTGATGATAAAGCCTGCGTTATTAAAGCGATTAAAATACCCAGTTATATAAACCATCCTAAAATTAAACAAAGCGAATTTGCGCTTAAAAGAAAGCAGCACTCATATAGTGTTGAATACACATTTTATAAGCTTTATAGCCAGCATTTACCAGTACATGCGCAAAGTATTGAATGTATAGGTGCAATTAATAAAGATGATGAATATGCGCTGGTGTTTAAGGATTTCACCAAACATGGGTTTACTCAAGCAGGGCCACAACATGTTAAAGCTATATTAAGGTGGCTTGCACACTTTCATGCGTTTAACTTAAGTAAACCCGCTGAAGGGTTATGGCAGCAAGGCAACTACTGGCATTTAAGCACGCGCCCAGATGAGTTTAATAAACTAAAAGATAACCTTGATAAAAAGTCCGATATTAAAAATGCTGCACATAAAATAGATGAGCAGCTACAAAGTTGTACGTATAAAACGCTGATTCATGGCGATGCAAAACTTGCTAACTTTGCAGCAAATGAGCGCGATGAAATACTCGGTTATGATTTTCAGTATATAGGTGCAGGTTCTGGGATAATTGATGTAATGTATTTTATGACCAGTTGCTTGAGTGATGCACAATTACACGAGTGCGCTGATGAGTACCTTGTGTATTATTTTGACAATTTAAAGGCTGCTATTACAGCTTATCACCCTTGGGCACCAGCAAGTAAAGTAGCTGACGATTGGCTCGCTTTATGGCCTGCTGCATGGGCTGACTTTTATCGATTTTTAGCTGGGTGGAGCCCCGAGCATCAAAAAATAAATAGTTATATGCAACAGCAAGTAAACAGCTGGTTAGCGGGTAACATTTAATAAACAGGTTTTGCTAATCTCTTGCATAAATATCAAGCAAAACAATACATTTTGGCACGATGTATGAAAATCTCTTTAAAACTACAGGTCAAATGACCTTTTTTAATATAAAATACTGCAAATTCTTGTATCAGTAGGTTTATATCATGGCAATTCACGTTATTTCTCACCCTCTTGTTCAACATAAACTAGGCCTAATGCGAGCGCATGGTATTAGTACTAAAAGCTTTCGTGAATTATGTTCTGAAGTTGGAACCTTATTAACCTACGAAGCAACTAAAAACCTACAGTTAGAAGATAACGAAATTACAGGCTGGGATGGCAATAAATTAAAAGTAGAGCATATTAAAGGTAAAAAAATTACCGTAGTGCCTATTTTGCGTGCTGGTCTTGGCATGATGGACGGTGTTATGCAGTTATTACCAGCCGCTAAAGTAAGTGTGGTTGGTCTTGAACGTAACGAAGAAACGCTAGAGCCAGTACCATATTTTGAAAAGCTTGTTGGTAATATTGATGAGCGCTTAAGCTTAGTTATTGACCCTATGCTTGCAACCGGTGGCTCAATGATTGCCACAATCGATATGCTTAAAAAAGCAGGCTGTAAAGAAATCAAAGTAATTGTATTAGTAGCTGCACCAGAAGGTGTGGAAAAAACACTTACAGCACATCCCGACGTAGAAATATTTACAGCCTCTGTAGATAGCCACTTAAACGAAAAGGGCTATATTATCCCTGGTTTAGGCGATGCGGGCGACAAAATATTCGGTACTGTTTAGGAGTCTTTAAGTGCAAAATAATGACACCTTTTCAATAAAAACCATTTTAACAGGCGCGCAAATGCTGTTTGTAGCATTTGGTGCACTGGTATTAGTGCCACTTTTAACGGGCTTGGATCCTAATGTTGCGCTTTTTACCGCTGGCATTGGTACTTTGCTGTTTCAGGTAGTGACTAAAGGCCAAGTGCCTATATTTTTAGCTTCATCATTTGCTTTTATTGCACCCATTATTGCCGCTGTGCAAATGTGGGGCGTGCCAGCCACTATGGGCGGCTTAATGGTAGCGGGCTTTGCTTATATGCTTTTAAGTTTATTAGTAAAATTTAAGGGCGTTGCAACGCTTCATAAAATTTTACCGCCTGTGGTTGTAGGCCCTGTAATTATGGTTATTGGTTTAGCGCTTGCACCTGTTGCTGTAAATATGGCGATGGGTAAAAGTGGCGACGGAAGTATTCAAATTATTGATTACAACAGTGCTATTTATATTTCGTTGTTCTCGTTAGTGGTTACGCTTATTTTTGCAGTGTGGGGAAAAGGCGTATTTAAGCTTATACCTATTCTGGCAGGGGTTGTTGCGGGTTATTGTTTATCGCTTGGTATGGGCGTTGTGCAATTTGATGCAGTAACTAACGCACAGTGGTTTGCTGTACCAAACTTCACATGGCCTGAGTTTAAATGGCAGGCTATTTTGTTTATGGTGCCTGTAGCAATAGCACCTGCAATTGAGCATATTGGTGACATGATGGCTATTAGCCAAGTAACCAATAAAGACTTTTTGAAAAAACCTGGACTTCACCGTACTTTATTTGGTGATGGCCTTGCGACGTCTGCAGCATCATTATTTGGCGGCCCGCCTAACACTACTTACTCAGAGGTAACGGGAGCAGTTATGCTTACCAAAAACTTCAATCCTAAAGTAATGATGTGGACAGCCATTATCGCCATTATTTTAGCCTTTGTTGCTAAAATGGGATCTGGCTTACAGACTATACCTGTACCTGTAATGGGCGGCATTATGATTCTACTTTTTGGCTCTATTGCTGTAGTGGGTTTAAATACATTAGTTAAGTCGGGCGATGATTTAACAGCACCACGTAACTTAAGTATTGTTGCACTTATTTTGGTGTGCGGTATTGGCGGTATGCATATAGGTGGTAGCCAATTTAGTTTAGAGGGCGTAAGTTTATGCGCTATTTTAGGCATTGTACTCAACCTTGTATTACCTAAGGCGCAGCCTCAAGAGAGTTAATAGTGCACGTAAGTTAAAAATATTGCACCAAAATAGCGCATTTTCAATGCGCTATTTTTTTAACCTATTAATAAATATACAAAAATAATAATGGTCTAGTATCTGCATTTAATTTCCAGAACGCATCGTATGCAAAGGAGTTACTATGTCAGAGGCCAATATTGTGGATATAACCCCGTTTTTAGCAAAACACCAACTGCCTTTAAAGTATCAATATTTGAGTGAGCAATATTTTGTTCCACTTGCGCATGACATCCTCGAATCTAAAAAAACAAATACTCCTATTTTTGTTGCCATAAATGGATGCCAGGGCTCAGGAAAAACAACACTCGCAGATTTTTTAGTTACGTGGTTTTCTAAAAACACACCACTTAACAGTGTTGCATTGTCTATTGATGACTTTTATTTAGCAAAACAAGCACGTAGTGAACTTGCCAAAGACGTACATCCTCTTTTTACTACTCGCGGAGTACCGGGTACTCACGACGTAGCGTTAATGAATAGCACAATAACTAATTTACTGGCAGGAGAGGTAAACGTACCGCTTCCCCGTTTTAATAAACACGAAGACGACTGCGTGCCAACAAGTGATTGGCTAACAAATGAAAAGCCAGTTGATATTGTTATTTTAGAAGGGTGGTGCGTGGGCAGTGAGCCACAACCGCTGTTTTCATTGAGTGAGCCGCTTAACGAGTTAGAGCAACAGTTTGATAAAGAAGGCGTTTGGCGCCGCTGTGTAAATAGCTGTTTGGCAAATGAATATAAAGCCGTTTTTAACCTAATTGATTATACCGTTATGCTAAAAGCACCGAGTTTTAGTGATGTTTTTACATGGCGACAAGAGCAAGAACAAAAGCTAATAGCCAAAAAAGGTGAAGGCTCAGGCACCATGACTAACGAGCAATTGGTGTATTTTATTTCTCATTTTGAGCGCATTACGCGTGAGAACTTAAACACACTGAGCGCTAAAGCAAATGCTTTAATTGAACTTGATAGCAACCGAGATATTAGCGGTATGCACCTAACAAGTGATGACACCCTTCAACCTATTATTTTTACAGATTTGGACGGTACATTACTCGATCACGCCGATTACAATACAAATAATATCAGTGAGTTATTACAGCAGCTGCAAAATGCGCATATTCCTGTGGTGTTTAATACCAGCAAAACTTTTTGCGAAGTTATAGAGCTTAAAAACCATTTAAATATTCGACAGCCTTTTATTGTCGAAAACGGTGCAGCGGTATTTATTCCAGAAGACTATTTTGAATTAAAGCCAATTGGTTGTAAAAAAGTAGGCGCTTATTGGTGCTACGCAATGGCAAAGCCGTTATCGAGTTTATTAAATGATTTAAATACTTTAAAGGCGGATTATAAAGCGCATTACAAATTGTTTAGTGACTTATCGAGTGAGCAAATATCAGAGCTTACCGGGCTAAACGATGCACAAGCAAGACGCGCACAAACTCGCGATTATTCAGACCCTCTTTATTGGTATGGCAATGACGAATTACTCACAGCCTTTGTAAACGACGTTGAAGCACTCGGCTACGATATAAAAATTGGCGGACGCTTCATTCATATTGCCAAAAATACCGATAAAAGCGCTGCACAGCAGTGGTTAGTTAAACAGTTTACCCATCATTTCAGAAAGCCTCTCACGGTTATAGCACTGGGTGATAGCGATAACGATAAGCAAATGTTAGAACACGCAAATATCGCCATTATTATTGCCAATCCGGCGAGTAAAAAGCCGGTTAAATTGTCGCACAACAAAGCACGATATTCTCAATCACCAGCACCGCTGGGCTGGATTGAAGAAATAACGTCGTTGCCGTGTATTAGCAGTATTTTAAGTATTTCTGAGGAGCAAACATCTCATGGCTGATTTTTATCAGAATGGCATTATTACAACACTACATAATATTGCCGACAGACCAATAGAAGACCTAGAAAAAGAGCTACTTACTTTTAGTAAGCAGCGCCCTATGGGGTTAATACTTCCTTCGTTATTTAGTGAACTTGAAGGCCCTGCGCTGCAAAATATAGTTAGTGAATTACGCGAAGTACCATATTTATCACAAATTACGATAGGCTTAGATAGAGCCGACGAAGCACAGTACCGTCATGCACTAGGCTTTTTTAAAGAGCTAAACCAAAACCATAAAGTATTATGGAACGACGGCCCACGCTTACAAGCACTTGATAAAGAATTACAAGAGCTAGGTGTTGCACCACGTGAGCTGGGTAAAGGGCGTAATGTGTGGTATTGCATGGGTTATAAATTAGCAACAGCAGAAGTAGAGTCTATCGCGCTGCATGATTGCGATATTTTAACCTACGACAGAAGCCTACTTGCTCGCTTAATTTACCCCGTTGCGCATCCGCGTTTTAACTATGAATTTTGTAAAGGGTTTTACCCGCGTACTGCTAATGGCAAAATTAATGGCCGTGTATCGCGCTTATTAGTAACGCCATTGCTTCGCTCATTTAAAACAATTTTAGGCAATACCGACTACCTTGAATATATGGACTCTTTTAGATACCCACTTGCAGGTGAGTTTTCGTTTAGACGCGATGTATTAAACGATATTCGTATCCCAAGTGATTGGGGCCTTGAAATAGGCGTACTGAGTGAAATGTATCGTAACTATTCGCATAACCGCTTGTGCCAAGTAGATATTGCCGATAATTATGACCATAAGCACCAAGAACTTTCACTTGATGATCAAAGTGCAGGTTTGTCTAAAATGTCGATTGATATTACTAAGGCATTGTTTAGAAAGCTGGCGACTCAAGGTGTTACTTTTACCAGCGAAACAATTCGTTCATTAAAAGCGACTTATTACCGTATCGGTTTAGATTTTATAGAAACGTATCATAACGACGCGCTAATGAACGGGTTAACGCTTGATGTACACCAAGAAGAAAAAGCAGTAGAAATGTTTGCACAAAATATTATGGAAGCAGGGCAACACTTTTTAGAAAACCCAATGGAAGCGCCATTTGTGCCAAGTTGGAACCGTGTTGTATCAGCAATGCCAGACGTACTTGAGCGCTTAAAAGAAGCCGTAGAGCTAGATAACGAAGAATATAGTTAACCTGCGTGCAGGTTAACTAGCCTATAAGTCTAAACAATAAATATTAGGGGCGCATGTGAGTACAGTTAGCGAATTATTTTTACAACGAGTAGAGCAACATCTTCATATTATTTATGAGGGTGTTGAGCTGCCTTTATCGGTTACTGAGCTTGCTCAGCAACTCATTAAAATTATATTAGGTAGCAATGCACTGCGCGACCCGACACCCCATACAAACCGGTGGGATGAACAAGATATAGTATTGATTGCTTATGGCGACTCTATTATTAAACACGATGATAGTGAATTTGCCGTATCGAGCCCAATGGAGGCACCGCTTAAAACACTACACAGGTTTATAAAAGAGCAATGTGATATGCAGTTAAATGCGCTGCACATATTGCCATTTTACCCGTACAGCTCAGACGAAGGCTTTGCCGTAATGAACTACGTGCAAGTGAATGAGTCCTTGGGTGATTGGGGAGATATTCAAAATATCGCTAAAGATGTAAAGCTAATGGCGGATTTGGTTATTAACCATTGCTCAAGCAGAAGTGTATGGTTTGAGAACTTTTTAAATGATTTACACCCGGGTAAAGATTATTTCAAAACGGCGAGCTTAACGGATGATTTAAGCCAAGTTGTACGCCCGCGAACCTCATCGTTATTAAATACTGTAACAACGCCAAGCGGTGAAAAGCACGTATGGTGTACGTTTAGTCACGATCAGGTTGATTTTGACTTTGGCAATCCTGATGTACTTAAAGAGTTTGTGGGAATAATTCGCCATTATTTAGACAATGGCGTGCGTTTGTTTAGGCTTGATGCGGTTGCATTTTTGTGGAAACAGCTTAATACAAGTTGCATTAACTTGCCGCAAACACATGAAGCCGTAAGGCTCATGCGAACGCTTATTGAGCACGCAGAGCCCAGCGTAGTTATTATTACCGAAACCAATATTCCAAACCAAGAAAACCTGTCTTATTTTGGTAATGCCAACGAAGCGCACAGTATTTATAACTTTGCACTACCGCCTTTATTGCTACACACATTACTTAGCGGCGATAGCACTGCAATTAAGCATTGGATGATGAGCATGCCGCCTGCGCAAAATGGTACGGCATACTTTAATTTTATAGCCTCGCACGATGGAATAGGGCTCAGACCAATTGAAGGTTTATTACAACCCAGTGAAGTGGCGTCACTTGTAAGTACCACTATGCAATTTGGTGGTCGTGTATCTATGCGAACCAGTAACGATGGCACGCATACACCGTACGAGCTAAATATTGCTTTATTTGATGCTCTCCAAGGGACGCACAATGGCCCAGATAAGTTTGGCCTGGAGCGGTTTATGTGTGCTCACGCAATTATGTTTGCGCTTGAAGGTATCCCAGGGCTTTATATTCATAGTTTGTTGGGTACAACTAACGATTACGAACGCTTTGAAAATTCACAGCATAACCGTGCTATTAACCGCCATCGTTGGCAAGAGTCAAAGCTACTGGCGGCAATTGGTGAAAAGTACAGTCATCATCATAAAGTGTTTAACGGCATAAAAAGTTTATTGGCAGTACGCAAAAAGCAAAGTGCCTTCCACCCAAATGCTACACAGTTTACGCTGCATTTAGCGGGGGGATTATTTGGTTTTTGGCGACAAAGTATAGACAGACGCCAAAGCATATTTTGTGTTTATAACATTAGCGATAAACCACAAACACTTACATTAGCCGACTTAAACTTAATTAACACCCAAAAGTGGTTTGATTTGGTGGCAGATAAAACGATTGAAGAAAGCCAATTAACAATAGAGCTAGAACCATACCAAAGCGTGTGGCTGAGTAATATTAAATAAAATGTATTAAAAAAGGCTCGCACTGCGAGCCTTTGTTTTAACTAGGGCGTGTTGATCTTTGTGGATTGAAATTTGTTCAATCTAGGGGCGATCAAATCGCGACGCGAGGTTTGTAACCTAGTGGGCTCGATAACTGCTCCTGCGTTACCCTACTGGCTTACATCCATGTAAGAATAAGTAAAAAC
>OJFU01000374.1_pt1 | contig 13241 bp, 14 predicted proteins | sample 1594331 | NCBI WGS metagenome assembly OJFU01 (sample SAMN05416801, study PRJEB24817) | seawater metagenome | isolation source: Sea water | place: Canada:Atlantic | collected 2013-11 | reverse complement strand
CATACGAAATTGCTAATGCAGAACATTTGGCTATGAGTGAATCAGTTGGAATGATTAATCTATCGCACTTTGCAATCATGGATATTGAAGGTCCTGATGCAGAATCTATGCTGGAGTATCTTTCTGTAGCAAAGGTTGGCGGCAATACTGCTGAAGGGCGAATGATTTATACTAATTTTCTTGATGAAGATGGTGGCGTCCATGCAGATCTTACTATTTCTCGATTAAGTACAGATCGTTATCGTATAGTTACCGGTGGAGCTGATGGCAATTTTGACTGGGTAACCTTGCGCAATTATAGAGATGATAATGGGCTGAATGCAGACATTAATATTAGGACTCACGATATAGCAACTTTAGGATTATGGGGACCTCAAGCAAAAAATGCCTTGGGCCACTTAATTGATCCTAGTGAAATTAGCATAGAAAATTTTCCCTTTGCAACTGCAAAATATCTAACCCTTAATTTATCTGATGGAAAAACCATTGATGTCTGGGCAGCACGTATTTCTTATGTCGGTGAAAGCGGCTGGGAAATATATTTAAACAATAATAGCGAGGAAGGTTTAGCACTTTATGACTCGCTGCTTGAGGTTGGGGTTGTGCCTGTTGGTATTGAAACTTACGCTAACAGTAGACGTCTTGAAAAAAGCTTTAGACTTCAAGGTGCAGATTTAGAGAGCGAATATAATGCTTGCGAATCAGCTATTGAAAGACGTCTAGTTAAAGAAGCGGACTTCCATGGTAAAGCCGCACATCTTACTCATCGAGAAGAGGAGCTTAGTGCAATTCTGTGCACCATGACGCTAGATGAGCTTGATGTATCTGGCACTGGTTCTCGTTATCCAGTTGGAATATCGCCAATCATTGACCCTGATACAGGCCAGGTACCCCTAGACAGCAAAGGTCGAAGATCTTATAGCACTAGTATGTCCTACTGCCCATCGATTAAAAAACATGTAGTTATGGGTTACCTACCCAAAGATATAGCTGTGCTAGGAAAGTCGCTCATACTCGAGTACTTTAATGAAAATGGTGATGGTATGTATCCTATGACCGTTCAGATAGTCGGGAAAGGATCTATCTTTGATCCTAATAATGAGAGAGTTCGTACTTAATTAATTTCAATTACTAATCTTAATGACATTGGGTTAAATCTTTTCTATAATCCAATCTCACTTAAAGGCCTGATAGCTCAGTCGGTAGAGCAAAGGATTGAAAATCCTTGTGTCGGTAGTTCGATTCTACCTCAGGCCACCATTTAATAAATCTATGCTTCGTCGCCATAATCTTGCATATGTTTTGCAATTCTTTCGTTAGTTCCATACATAAAATGATTTGACATATTTTCTCTATATTTGCTTGCTGGAACTATCAAGCCGGCAGCTTCAGCAACTTCTCTAATGTGCATAGGTGTCGCACCACAACACACTCCTAAATAATTGATACCTAATTCTGCAGCTTCTTTACCAAAGGCATGCATTTCATATCTATTGATATACATTGGATCAAGAGCAGTTGGGAAAGTTCTTCCATGCGGTGCAGGACATGTACACCCGTGCTCATCTGGAAGATTGAAGAAAGTTGGATGCTCCGGAGTGGTTCTATAAGGAAGTGGTAAAGCACCCATATGACATTTAAGTACTTTTCTTGCTTCTCTTAAGTAAGGCATCATAGTATCAGGACCCCTAAAACAGTTCATACCGACTACATCAGCACCTCTTTGTTCTAACTCTTTCATAGTATCCATAATTGAAATACCGTCTCTCATAACATTTTCTGCCATTGGAGCGATTGTAATTACTGAAGGTAATCCAGCTTTTTGAATGATATCTAAAGCCATATATGCCTCTTCAGCATAATAGAAAGTTTCACCAACTAACATGTCTGCGCCCTCATCTACTGACCACTCAACCATTTCATTAAACATTCTTTCAACTTCGGCATGAGAATCCTTGTTGCCCTCTTCCCATATATTTGAATTTGAAATATTTCCTGCCATCAAGTTAGCCTCACCTCCACCAATAGGATTATCAGCAACTTTTTTTGCAATTTTCAATGCAGCTCTATTTAAAGGCTCAAGAAGGTCTTCTTTGCCAATAACTCTCATTTTTTCTCGGTGTGCATTATAAGTAAATGCCTCGACAACATCTGATCCGGCATGTTGAAAATCTTTATGTAGATTCTCCAATGCTTCTGGATGTTCCAAAGAAACCATGGGAACAAACTCCCCAGCAGCTAAATAACCTCTTTTTTCTATCTCAAATAAAAAACCTTCAGCGCAAATTACAGGACCTTCATTTAATCTTTCTATTAATTGTCTTTTCATCTCATTCTATCTCCATAATAAAGTTCAATTATTGTTCGCTTATATGCAATGCAATAAAGAACTACTAAAAGTAGTTTTTGCTAAACTCCATTTAGTGTGTAGTTAAATCCTGGGAATAATTTCCGTTTTAGCTCGTTATTTTTTATCGCGGCAATAAGATCAAATCACGATTGGTATATTTAAATCAATTTAATAATAATTGTAAAGATTTATTTTAAATTAAAAATCTCAATATTTATAAATGTCAAAAATAGTTGAAGAACATTCCTATTAATCTAATAATAAGATATGGAGAATCAATTAAATTTATACCCTAAAATTAAACCATATGATTCAGGATTTCTGAACGTTGATGAGCATCAGGTATATTTTGAGCAATGTGGCAATCCAAATGGAAAGCCTGCTATATTTCTTCATGGTGGTCCTGGAGGTGGCGGCAGTGAAGATGTCAGAAGGTTCTTTAATCCCGATCTATATCGAATAGTTGTTTTTGATCAAAGGGGTTGTGGAAGAAGTAAACCTCATGGATGCCTCAAAAATAATACAACATGGGATCTGGTTTCTGATATAGAAAATCTAAGAAATAAATTAGGTATTGAAAAGTGGTTAGTATTTGGTGGTTCCTGGGGAAGCACTCTCTCTCTTGCATATGCTCAAGCGCATCCTGGGTCTGTAAGTGAGATTGTTCTAAGAGGTATATTCCTATTAAGAAAAGAAGAGCTCCATTGGTTCTATCAAGATGGTGCAAGCAGAATTTTTCCAGAAGCATGGAGTGGTTTTTTAGAAATTATTGATGAGGATAAGCGAGATAATTTGATGAGCGCATATCATAAAATATTTACAAGTGACGATAAGCAAAAGAGGCTCATTGCTGCAATAGCATGGTCAAGATGGGAAGCTGCAACTAGTAGTTTGAGTTACAAGCCTTCATTAGTAGAAGAGTTTTCAGATCCTGAATTTGCATTAGCATTTGCTCTTATTGAAAATCATTACTTTATTAATAAAGGGTGGTTCGAAACTGAAAATCAATTAATAGAAAATATAGATAAGATTCGCTCAATACCATCTGTCATTGTTCAAGGTAGATACGATGTAGTTTGTCCAATGAAGACTGCATGGGAGTTATCTGAAGCATGGCCAGAAGCTGAGATGATAATAGCACCCTCTTCAGGGCATACAGCTTTTGAAAAAGAAATAACGCATGCTTTGATATCGGCAACAAATAAATTTGGCAAAAATTAGTATTGCCCTAGAGTAAACTCTAAGGTTTATACTATTTATAGATATTTACATATAACAAAATAAGGGAACAATAATGACACAAGAAACTTGCAGAGAGATAAGAACAGAGATTACTAGTGAGGGAAAACTACATCTCTCTATAGCTACTGTAGATAAGCCAACGCCAAAAGATGATGAGGTGCTAATAAAGGTTGAGGCTGCGCCAATCAACCCATCTGACCTCGCTCTTTTACTAAGTTTTGCATCAGATCCATCAACTTTAACGGTTTCAGGCTCTGGAGATGAAACGGTTGCAACTATGGATATTCATAAAGGTCTTATGAAAGCTATGACGCCTAGACTAGATCAGTCAATGCAGGCAGGTAATGAAGGCGGTGGAATTGTTGAGGCAGCCGGTGTCAATGCTCAACATTTAATTGGTAAAACAGTAGGTGTTGCCGGCGGAGCAATGTACTCAGAGTATAGATGTGTCCCAGCAATGAATTGCTTAGTCATGGAGGATGGAACTTCCTCAAGAGAAGCTGCTTCTTCTTTTGTAAATCCATTAACAGCTTTAGGTTTTGTGGAGACTATGAAATTAGAAAATCATACAGCTCTTGTTCATACAGCTGCGGCATCTAATCTTGGGCAAATGCTTGTCAAGATATGTAAAGATGATTCAGTTCCATTAGTTAATATTGTTCGTAAAGATGAGCATGTAGATTTATTAAAAGGTCTTGGTGCTGAGTATGTGTGCAACACTAGCTCTCCAGATTTTATGGAAAGTCTTGTTGATGCTTTAGTTGCAACTGGTGCAACGCTTGGCTTTGATGCAACTGGAGGCGGTAACGAAGGTAAATTAGCAGGTCAAATTCTTTCAGCAATGGAAATTGCAGCAAATAAAACTGCCGTTGAATATAGTCGCTATGGTTCAGACACATATAAACAGGTTTATATCTACGGCGGCTTAGATCCATCTCCTACAGTTTTAAATAGAGCTTATGGAATGTGTTGGGGTCTTGGTGGTTGGTTGCTAACTCCTATGATTGGAAGAATAGGTATGGAGAAATTTATGGCTATGCGTGAAAGAGTTGCTAAAGAAATTAATACTACTTTTGCTAGTCACTACACTCAAGAAGTTTCATTTGAAGAAATGCTTCAACCTGAAGCTATTCAAAGTTATGGCAAGCAAGCAACAGGAACTAAGTTCTTAGTTACGCCTCATAAGTAATAGCTAATTTGCTATAAAGAAAAGACTGTAAATTTAGAGATATTTATATTTTATATCCCATAGCTTAGAATATTAAAGTTATGACAGATTTAAATCTATACGCCTATGGCATACCCATTATTATGGGTATGATTATTGCTGAAACTATTTATTCTAAAATTAATAATCTATCTTTATACAAACTGAATGACAGCATGGCTGGGTTTGGTCTGCTGGCTGGAAATATTATTGTTAATATTGGAACTAAGGGTTCGATTATATTTTTTTATTTCTATTTATATGATTTTCGAATCTTTACTATTAATACAATTTTTTCTTCGGCCACTGTTTGGTTATTGACGTTTATTGCTATAGATTTTGTTTTTTATTGGTATCACAGGTTTTCTCATAGAGTTAGATTTATGTGGGCAGTTCATATGAATCACCACTCAAGTGAAGAGATGAATTTTACTGTAGCACTTCGTCAAGCTTGGTTTGGTCCTGTAACTAAAGTGCCTTTTTTCTTTATACTGCCGATTATTGGATTCGATCCGCTAATCACAGCTTTAGCTGGTGCAGCTGCAACTTTATGGGGTGTTACCGGTCATACTCAATCTATCAGAACTCTTGGAGTGTTTGAATATGTATTTGTTACGCCCTCCTCTCACAGAGTTCACCATGCCTCTAACCCAGAATATATTGATAAGAATTACGGAAATATGTTTATTGTATGGGATCGAATTTTTGGCACTTATGCCAAAGAGGAAAGTAAAGTTATATTTGGAATAACTGAAAATGTTAAAACCTTTAATCCAATTAAAATAACATTTATGAATTGGATAAAAATGTTTCAAGATTTTAAAGAGTCATCTAGCTTAAGTGATAGGCTTAATTCTTTCTTTGGTCCTCCTGAATGGCGCATAGATAAAACTCATAAATCATAGTCTTTAATCATTATATTTGTATCTCTTCGTGTAGAATTATATAAAGGAGAGAGAAAATGGATAATAAAAAAGACCTTTTAAATGATTTAAAAATTGATCGTTCAGAAGATAATAAATCTGAAAGCTCTCTATTAACAAAGTCGTTAATTATTGCCGGAGTGGTAATTCTTTTATTAACTTTAGTTAATTTTATTTTCATGTCTGAAGATGAGTTAATAGAAGTTAGTGCTTATAAAGCTAAATCAGCTAACCAACAAAATAACTCTTCCGCTAGTGTATTGGATGCATCTGGCTATGTGACAGCAAGAATGCAGGCCACTGTATCATCTAAACTTACCGGCAAAGTCTTAGAAGTTTATATTGAAGAAGGTATGTTTGTTGAAAAGGATCAGATCCTTGCTCAATTAGATGATAGTACGGTTCAGGCCGAGTTAAATTTTGCAAAAACTCAATTAAAGGAAGCTAGAAGAATTTATAAAAGAACCTTAGAGTTAAGAAAGGATAATCTTGCCAGCCAGGCATCCCTGGATGCGGCTGAATCACAGGTAGACGGATTAAAAGCAAGATTGGATATTAGTAAGCAAATAGTTGCAGACATGCAAATACGCGCTCCATTCTCTGGAGTGGTTATCAATAAAGCTGCTCAGCCAGGTGAAATGATATCTCCAGTTTCTGCAGGTGGTGGCTTTACTAGAACAGGCATAGGAACCATTGTTGATATGAGTTCTTTAGAGGTAGAGGTTGATGTAAATGAATCATATATCAATAGAGTTCAAGCAGGCCAACCTGCTATAACAAATCTTAATGCATATCCAAATTGGGATATAGCATCAGAAGTAATAGCAATTATTCCTACTGCTGACAGAAACAAAGCAACGGTAAAAGTAAGAATTGGTTTATTAGAAAAAGATGAAAGAGTACTGCCTGATATGGGTGCAAAAGTTTCATTTTTAAAAGAACAAGTTGCTGAGACTCCTGAAAAACTTGAGGGAGTAATGGTTCCATCCTCTTCGGTAATAAAAGAAGGTAATTTGTCTTACGTTTTTATAATTAAAAATGGTTTGATAGAAAAAACTAATGTAAGTGTTGAAAGTTCATCTTCAAATTTCAGCAGAGTAACTAATGGAGTTGAAGTTGGTGATAGCGTAGTTACAGATCCAAATGGTGAGATGCAAGATGGTCAAGAAGTATTAATTAAATAGGAAGTAATATGTCAGAAATATTAGTAGATGTTAAAAATCTCTCAAAAGAATATAAGCGTGGTGGAGAAACTTTAGTGGTTCTAGACGATCTTAATTTAGAGATCCCTAAACAGGACTATTTAGCTTTAATGGGTCCCTCAGGATCAGGGAAATCAACACTTCTTAACCTTATAGGAGGACTAGATACTCCTTCAAGTGGTTCAGTGTCTATTAATGGTGAAAGAATTGATCAAATGAACTCTAAACAACTAAGCAATTGGAGAGCAAGTAACGTAGGCTTTATATTTCAATTTTATAATCTACTTCCTGTTTTAACAGCTCAGAAAAATATTGAGCTCCCTCTTCTTCTTACCAACTTATCTAGTTCTCAGAGAAAAAAACATGTTGAGACTGCTTTAAGTATCGTGGGTTTATCAGATAGATCTAGCCATAAACCAAGCGAGCTTTCAGGCGGTCAACAACAAAGAGTTGCTATCGCTAGAGCTCTAGTTTCAGATCCTGATATTCTTGTTTGTGATGAGCCTACTGGTGATTTAGATAGAGATACTGCAACGGATATTCTTAATCTATTAAAAAGCTTAAATGAAGATCATGGGAAAACTATTTTGATGGTTACCCATGACCCTGCAGCTGCTAATTCAGCAAAAAGATCCCTTCATTTAGATAAAGGTAAGTTAACAACTTAATTGTGTACTGGGTTCTAGTCAAAGCTGGTGTTTTTCGAAAGAAGATAAGAAGTCTTCTAACGATGCTTTCCGTTGTTATAGCTTTCTTTCTTTACGGTTTACTCCATTCAGCTGATCCATTATTTTCTGGAGCTGTTGGTGAGATAAATGCTGAACGAATGATTGTAATGCCTAAACACGACATGATGTTTGGTAGGCTGCCTCAATCACATATTAATTACTTAGAATCTTTAGATGGTATTGCCAATATTGCATGGTTAGACATGCTTTCAATGGATATAAACTCCATGACTGAAAATATTCCTATATTTGCTATAAGCAAAGATTACTTCAAAGTTATGGATAGGTTTGAAGCTTCGCCCGAAGGAAAAGCAGCATTTTTTTCAAATAGAAGAGGTGCACTTGCAGGCAAAACAGCTGCGGATATAAAAGGCTGGAAAATTGGTGACCTTGTATCAATACCTACTTTCCAACAAAAGAATGATGGCTCTAATGTATGGGAATTTAAAATAGAAGGTATTTATACAACAAACCCTACTGCAGATGAACTTGGTATTATGGTCCGAAGTGAATATGTAGAAGAAGCAAGAGTTGCGAATAAAGGCACTGTTTCAATGATACTATTTAATCTTGACGACCCCTCACAAGCTGATGAAGTAAGTAATATTATTGATAATAATTATAAGAACTCAGCATATGCAACCTTCACTGGTAATGAAGTAACTTTATCCCAAAAAATGTTATCAGATATTGGAAATATTAAACTAATAATCACAGCTATTATTTCTGCTGTATTTTTTACATTGCTATTAGTGACTGCAAATACCATGAGTCAATCTGTAAGAGAAAGAACTAGTGATTTGGCGATTCTAAAAAGTTTAGGTTACAAAGATAGGCAGATATTTATCTCTATACTTCTAGAGAGTAATTGTATTATTTTGATTGGAGCTTCATTTGGTCTAATACTGACACTCATAACAATTCCATTTATAGACCAAGCAAGTGGCGGTCTTACTGGTGGAATTATTGTCTTTGATTCTTATCAAGTTATCAGGGGTATTTTAATTGGGGTCCTAATGGCCTCTCTTGCTGGCATTCTTCCAGCTTATCAAGCATACAAATTAAAAGTAGTGGATGCTTTAGCAAAAGGATAATTATGAAATATTGGATTATTATCCTTGCAGCCTTAAAAAGAAAAAAATGGCGAACAGGTTTAACTATCTCATCGCTTGTAATAGCTTTTTTATTATTTGGGCTATTAAGATCAGTTGCAGTTATATTTACAGAAGATGTCGACTTATCTGGTGATGACCGATTAGTAGTAGCTTCTAAATATTCAATCATTGATGTCATGCCTATTTCTTATTTACAAAGAATCAAAGGCATTGAGGGTGTTGAAATTGTCGCCCACCAAGACTGGTTTGGCGGAACTTATATAGATAGAGCTAATTTTTTTCCTAAATGGCCAGTGCCGCCAAAAGAATTTTTAGATATCTATCAAGAATTTAAAATTAGCGATCAACATAAAGAAGCCTTTATCTCCACAAGAACAGGCATGATTGCAGGACAGAAGATAGTGGATAGATTTGGATGGAAAATTGGAGATAGAATTCCTATTATTGGAGATATATATTTTTTAGATGATGGAACAAACTTATGGGAATTTGATTTAGTTGGCATTTTTACCGATGTTGAAAATCCTGGAAATGAAGATCAAGTATTTTTAAATTATCAATATTTTGATGAAGCAAAAGAGGAGAGAGAAAGAGGTGTAGTTGGTAATTTTATAGTTAAGTTAGCAGATAAAAATGATGGTCCAAGAGTGGCAAAAGAAATAGATACTATGTTTGCAAACTCAATGGATGAAACAAAAACGTCAACGGAAAAGGCATATCAACAAATGTTTGCAAGCCAAATTGGGGATATAGGTTTTATTATGAATGCTATTCTTGCTGCTGTATTTTTTACTATATTACTAGTGACAGGCAATACCATGAGTCAGTCTATTAGAGAAAGAACCTCTGAACTTGCTGTCTTTAAAACCATAGGCTTTTCTGATATGACGGTTTTGAACTTAGTATTAATTGAATCACTTGTTATATGTATTATTGGTGCCATGCTAGGGCTTGGTATTACCGCGATTATGATGCCAGCTCTATCAGAAATGGTTTCGGTATCTCTAGGAGAGATTTCATTAGATCTATCAGTGATACTCTCAGGGTTAGGTATAGCTGTTATTACTGCATTTGTTTCTGGTTTTCCTCCTGCCTTGGGTGCGATGAGGTTAAAAGTTGTAGATGCTCTTAAAAAGGATTAATTATGAAGTGGTTTAGACAAGTATTAGCTGTAACAAATATGAATTTGCTATCTATAACTCAACGTTTTGGCTCTTCTTTAGTTGTAATTATTGGAATAGCTGGTTCTGTTGCAGTGATGGTATCTCTTTTAGCTATGGCCAGCGGACTGCAATCTACAGTTGAAGGAACCGGGGAAGAAGATAGAGCTATGATCTTAAGATCTGGATCTTCATCTGAATTAAGTAGTGTAATTTCAATAGAAGAAGCTAATGTTATGGCTAATGCTCCTGGCTTAAAGCAATTAGATAATGAGCCAATGATTGCATTTGAAGTCTATACAATTGTAGATCTTAAAAAGAAAGGTGCTGATGACACTTCAAATCTTCCATTAAGAGGCGTTGACGCTATGAGTTTTGCTGTAAGACCTGAGACTAAAATTATTAAAGGAAGAAACTTTGAACCTGGTAGAGCAGAAGTTATTGTTGGAAGAGGTGCTTATGATCAATATGAGGGTGTTGAAATTGGTGAAAAAGTAATATTTAGAAATGCTGCATGGACTGTGGTTGGAGTTTTTAGTTCAGATGGTGATGTTCATGAATCTGAGGTTTGGACAGATGTTAAAGTGGCTCAATCTGCATTTCAAAGAGGAGCATCAACATCAAATGCGATAGCAAGATTAGAATCTGTTTCAAGTTTTGATGAATTTGCAATTTTTATTGAGAATGATCCTAGGCTTGAAGTAAAAGTAGAAAATGAGCTAGATTTTTATAAAAATCAAGCATCTGGGGTCTCTGGAATCATTAATAGCTTTGGTTATTTAGTTGCCATTATTATGGCTATTGGCTCTATCTTTGCAGCTTTAAATTCTATGTATAGCGCTGTATCAACACGACTAGTTGAAATTGGAACATTAAGGGCTGTTGGTTTTAGAGGTAGCTCTATATTAGCAGCATTAATGATTGAATCTATGATTCTAGCTCTTTCTGGCGGATTACTGGGTGCTGGATTAGCTTATGTAGTATTTAATGGATATACCGTATCAACACTAGCAGGCGGAACATTTAGCCAGACTTCATTTGATTTTGCAGTTACCGGTGAAATTATAATGCAGGGTCTTATTCTTGCTCTAGTAGTTGGTTTTATTGGGGGCTTCTTGCCCGCTCTTAATGCGGCGAGGCAGAATATAACTGATGCCTTGAGAGCGCTCTAAGAGATTATGAACTTTATAAGATATGATTAGTCTAAGTGTTACTAAAAAATTTAATTAGGGAAAAAATGAAAAAACTATTTACACTCATGTTTGCAGTATCAATGACTTCACTTGTTTATGCTGATGGTCACAAAGAATCTGAAAGAAAGTCATCTGACCAAATGAAGAATGCTAAAGAGAAAATGATGAATAATCCAAATTATCTAATGAGTTTTAAAGAATGCAAAGAGCTTAAAAGTGATATTGGTGGGTTGTTGTCTATGGCTGCCTCAAAATCAAAAGAGATAAAGCTAGATCCTAAAAATGTAAAAAAATGGGGTGAAGCTATTTCGATTAGTGATTTAGCTGCAAATCACTCTACAGTCTATAACGTATGGTGCAAAGATATGATTAATCATAAAATGAAAAAGGAAAAGAATCATAAAGGCAATAGAAAAGGCAAAGACAAATCTAAAGCGAAAGGTAAAAACTAAGAATTAAAATTTCCCTCTTTGGAATCGCATTCGAATTGAATATACCCTCAATAGGGCAACAAAAGTTAATATTGCTTGGGTGAAAAGTGAAATGATTACTGTGTTAGTCCACGACCATTGATCAATGGTTAACCATAATAAAAAAGTTTGAAGCGGGAAATTAATAATACATCCCATCATTACAATTATTATTGCTTCTCTAAAAGCAGTTTTTTCTGTCTTATTCATTTTTCTCCTTTTCTTTAAACTTTTACAGCTGTACCGTAAGCAACCACTTCGGATGCACCTGCAGTTATAGTTGATGTTTGAAATCTAAATCCAATAATAGCATTAGCACCTTTTGAGTTAGCATCATCAACCATCCTAGAGTAAGCGTCATCTCTTGCCCCTTGAAGGAGCTTAGAGTAGCCCATAAGCTCTCCTCCAACAATACTTTTAAGGCTTGCAAACATATCACTTCCAGCATTTCTTGACTTAACAATACTGCCTGAAACGATGCCTAGGTATTCAATGACTGGTTTGCCCTCAATATCATTTGAAGAGACAACTGTAATATCTTGATCCATAATATTTCTCTTTTAGTTATACCAATATATTATAGAAATAATGAAACAATTAATAGAAGCAAAATTTGCGATTGGTAGTGTTATAAAGCATAAATTTCTTGATTTTAGAGGGGTTATTTTTGATCTAGATCCTGAGTTTAATAATACCGAAGAATGGTATGAAGCTATACCTGAGACCATGCGACCTGCAAAGAATCAGCCTTTCTACCATGTGATGGCTGAAAATAAAGATATCTTTTATATCGCCTATGTCTCTGAACAAAACCTAGTATTAGAAAACCTAGATATGCCAGCAAATCATCCAGATATTTCTTCAATTTTTTCTCATTTTGAAAATGGGAATCACGTGCCTGAATCTCGAACTAAAAACTAAACTTCTAAATCAAAGTGAGCGATCTGAACTGCTGCAGAAAAAACCTGCATAGCTTTTTCTAATTCTTCAGCCTCTACAAAAGTTGGAGCAAGCCTAATAATACTATCATCAGGGTCTAGACCATAAGGAAATGTTGCTCCAGCAGGAGTGATAAGTACTCCAGCTTGTTTACATATATCAATAACTTTTGTAGCTATAGGTTTTGTTGTTTTATAAGTAATAAAATATCCACCCGTTGGATTAGAAAAGTTACCACACTCTTGCGGCATCTGATCTAAGATATAAATAGTTAATTCAAACTTTGGCTGAATAAGCGCTGCGTGCTTTTTCATATGATTAATAACATTTTCTTTATTTTGAAAGAAAGTAACATGACGTAATTGGTTCACTTTGTCAGGACAGATAATCATAGAAGCTCTAATTTTTTTAATAAGAGCTAATGTGCTTTCTCCGCCAGCAAAAAAGGATAAACCCCCTCCTCCAAAAGTCACTTTTGAAAAAGAAGTAAGTATTGCCGTTTGATCTATAACATTTGCCTGCTCGGCAAGAGACCAGGTTGATGACTGTTGAGGTGCTGATGATAAATCATGAATTAAATAGGCATGATCAAATAAAAAAACTAGATCTTCAGAATAGTTAGAACATAATTCAAATATTTTTAGCAAGTTGTTATCAGAATAGATACTGTCTCTTATACACATCTGACGCTGCCGACGAGCGATCTAGTGTA
>OJFU01000369.1_pt1 | contig 13348 bp, 11 predicted proteins | sample 1594331 | NCBI WGS metagenome assembly OJFU01 (sample SAMN05416801, study PRJEB24817) | seawater metagenome | isolation source: Sea water | place: Canada:Atlantic | collected 2013-11 | reverse complement strand
GATAAAGAAGCTATGGCCTATGATGAGGATTATGTAACAGCCTTAGAGCACGGCATGCCGCCTGCTGTTGGGGTGGGAATAGGAATAGATAGACTAGTTATGCTTATAACTAATCAAACATCAATTAGAGATGTCTTATTATTCCCTCAAATGAAATCTTAATTTCGATTACCATCTAAATTTATCAAAGTTTTCCGGGTTCGCCCAGCCTTTAGGATTATTCCAGTCTCTTTTGTTGTTATATGTTTTTAAGTTATATGCAAAAAAAGATAATCCATCTTTCTTATCTTCAAATTCTTTATTAAAACCGAGCTTTAGAAGTTCAGAATTATCTATAGCTTCTTTAGATTCTGATTTAATAACAATAATCTTTTGACTGAGAAGATTTTTAATTATTCCAAGATCTGAAACAGGTAAATTTACATCATTTAGCACAATATAAAGATCACTTTGAATATTTAAACCATGTCTTATCGCAGGCTGAATGCTAACTTGTTTTAAATTTTTTTTATTTAAATAATTAACTAGTTTAGATGCGTCAATGCTTGTAATTAAACTTACTTTATTACAATTTTCTCCCTCAACAACATCAGATAAAAAGTTTTGAATTAACTTTTCTTGAATTTTTTTCACAAAAGATGCTTAACAGCCTCTCTTTCAGACTCAAGTTCAGCAATTGATATTGCAAATTTTTCTTTAGCAAAATCAGATAAAGCAATATCTCTAATTATTTCTATGGATCCATCGTCCATAGTCATTAAAGGATACCCACAAATCAGACCTTCAGGAACTTCATAGGATCCATCACTTGCTACGGCCGCACTGAAACAGTCTCCAGCAGCTGTAGTGTTCTCACATGCAATTATTGTATCCAAAGCAGCTTTAGCAGCAGATGTTGCTGAAGAAGCTCCTCTTGCATCTATAACGGCTTTACCTCTTTGTTGAACAGTAGGAAGAAAATCATTTTCAACCCAATCCATATCATCAATTATAGATCCAACAGAATCTCCATCTACAGTAGCATTCTCAACATCAGGATACATAGTTGGGCTATGATTTCCCCAAATAATCATCTTTTGTACTTTATCGATAGAGCACTTAACCTTTTTTGAGATTACTGATTTAGCTCTACTGGAATCAAGCATAGTCATAGCCATCCATAATTGCGTTTCAACCCCAGAAGAATTTTTTCCAATTAAAGCATTTGTGTTAGCTGGATTGCCAACTACTAAAATTTTTGCATCTGCTTTTCCATATTTCCCTACAGCTTGACCTTGTGCAACAAAAATACCACCATTAATTTTTAATAGATCTGAGCGTTCTTCTATTTTTTTGCCTTCATAAACTATTCCTCTTGGGATACTTCCTACCAAAAGAAACCAATCCGCATCTTTAGCAGCATCAGAGAAATTATCTGTATATTCAACATTGCCCATATGAGGAAATGAAGAATCCTCTAACTCCATAACAACGCCTTCTAGTTTGCTAACCACTTGTGGTATTTCAACTAGAACTAAGTCTACAATTTTATTTCCAAAAGTTTTACCATCTAATAATCTTGGTATTAGTGAATATGCAATCTGACCTGCAGCACCAGTAACAACAACTTTAACTCTTGAATTCATTTTTATTCCTTTATTTATGAAGATTTTATGAAGTAATTATAGTCCTAAATGTAAGATTTATTCTTGGCTTCATTAATTTTTTTGATTTTTTTATAGAATGTTTCCAGAATTTTTGAGTTTCTCCATTCATAATAATTAATGACCCATGCGACTGGTCAATAGAAAAAGAAATATCATCAGTCTTATGTTTAAAAAAAATAGGTCTCTGCTCTCCAAATGAGACCGAAGCAATAGAGGTATCTTGCTTTATAGAGGATTCATCATCAGAATGCCAGCCCATGCTATCTGAACCATCTCTATATAAATTTGCTAAAACTGAATTAAATTTTTCACCACTTACAGTTTCAATATTTTGTTTAATTTTCAATAGCACAGGGTGCCAATTATTTCTCCTAAGCATTTTACCAGAGTATTTATAATTGCAGCCTTCATCTGCATACCAAGATTGTAGCCTTGGTATTTTTATATTTTTACCAAATAATTTAATTTCGCCTTCAAGCCAATCTAACTCATCTATCAGAATTTTTAACCATGCATTTTTATCATCCTCACCAAAAATATTTTCATAATTTTTTATAGAGAGGTTAGGGTATGTAAATGTATTCTTATGCATTAATATAAAACTAATAAAAATAGATAATAATTCATTTTATGAAGAAATTTTTTGATATTCCATTAAATAGAGAAAATACTTGGAGTACTAAGTGGGATCTATATAAAAATCAAGACGTAATACCTTTATGGGTAGCTGATATGGACTTTAAATCTCCTGAATTTATTCAGGAAGCTTTTTTAAAGAGAGTTGAGCATGGAAGTTATGGATATACTGAAATTCCTCAAGATTTAAATAAAGAAGTTGTTAATTTATATAAAAAAAGTAATTGGTCCATTGAAGAAGATTGGATTGTCTGGTTACCAGGTCTTGAGACAGTAATTCATCAAATTTATAATCTTATTGCAGATACTCAATCTGTAATTATTCCTAGACCTATTTATCCGCCATTTTTAAATGCTGCTCAACATAGTAGTAAAAAAATTATTTTTCATGATCTAGAGCGCTTCAATGGGAGGCTGGTTTACAACCTTGATAAATTTTCTTCTGATGCTGAAGAGAATTCATGGCTAATGTTTATTAATCCGCATAATCCAGGCGGAACAATATTTTTAAAAGATGAGTTGGAAGATTTAGCTAAGATAATAAAGCAGAAGAATATGTTTGTTTTATGTGATGAGATCCACTCTGATTTTATTTTAGATGCTAATGACTCACATCTTCATATGGCAACAATTAATAATATGATGGAAAGAGTTATAACGATTAATTCACTGTCAAAAACTTTTAATATTGCTGGTCTTAATTGTGCTTTTGCAGTCATTCCTAATGACTCACTAAGAAAAAGTTTTAAGAAGATTTTAAAAGGGCATACTCCATCACCTAGCATCTTTGGATTAATAGGAACTTTAGCTTGTTTAAAGCATGGCGATGAATGGAAAAGAGAATTAATTGAATATCTAAATATAAATAAAGATTATTTACTTAATGAATTTAGTCCAAGAAAAGATATAGAGCTTATTGAGCCAAAAGGCACATACTTGCTATGGTTTAAAGTTTTTAATGGGAAGATCATAAACCTTCAACAGCATTTTGAATCTCATGGAGTTGGTTTATCTGATGGAAAGGATTTTGGAAAGCCTGGATGGATGAGATTAAATTTTGGTACAAACTTAGAACTATTAAAAAAAGCTTCTCCAAGAATTCATAAAGCCTTGGATGCGCTATCATCATGAGTGGTATAGTCATAATTGGCGCTGGTCATGCAGGATGTAATACAGCAGTTAATCTAAGAAGATCAGGCTTCGAGGATGATATTACAATCTTTACTTCTGAGGATAACCTTCCTTATCACAGACCCCCGCTATCAAAAAAATTTTTTAAGGGCGATGTTTCTTTAGAAGATATTTTAATAAAAAAGAAAGCTTTTTATGACGATAACAAAATTCAAATAAAAACTAGTACTGAAATTGTTCATGTTGATGCAAAAGCAAAATATGTAGAAACAAACAATGGAGACCAGTATGAATTTTCTTGTCTTGTATTTGCTACAGGATCCTCGTCCAGAAGATTTCCTGATAATTTGTATCCAGGCGTAGATATTTATTATCTTCGAGATATAGCCGATGTTAACCGTCTTAAAAAATCTTTAAAACATGCTAAAAAACCTTTATTAATTGGAGGGGGTTATATTGGTCTTGAGCTTGCAGCCTCAATGCAAGAAATGGGATTATCTGTATCTATTATTGAACTTGAAGATAGATTGCTTAAAAGAGTAACAGCGCCTGTCATGTCTGACTTTTACAAAAATTTACATGAATCAAGAGGGGTTAAAATTTTCTGTAATCAGAAAATAGAATCTATTAATATAATTAATGATAAAGAATATAATCTGATAACAACCGATGATGAAAATATTTCTACTGATCTTATTATTGCAGGCATTGGTGCCATAGCTAATGATGCTCTCGCTAAAGATGCTGGAATTAAATGCAAGAATGGGATTCTCGTTGATCAATATTGCAGAACTAATATTCCCTATATATTTGCAGCAGGCGATTGTGCAAATTCTTTTAATGAGCTTACAGGAAATTCTTTGAGGATTGAAAGTGTTCCCAGTGCAAATGCACATGCAAAAGTTATCGCTTCTTCAATTACTGGCAATGAGCTTGTTAATCGAGAGTTGCCATGGTTTTGGTCTGACCAATATGAATATAAACTTCAAATGGCAGGATTATCTGATGGTTATGATGATATTTATATACATGGCAAAATAGAAGATAATAGTTTTATAGTTTGTTACGGAAAGGCTGGTAGTTTAATAGCAATAGATTCTGTTAATATGCCTAAAATATATAATAATTATAAGAAAGCTTTGTCTAATAGTATGAAGATAGCCATGGATTTGGTTAAGGATCCCAATTTTGATCCATCTTCTATCTTTTCAGCTTCTTACTAACTTTATTTGGAGAAAAATATGAGCATAAGATTTGATAACCAAGTTGCAATTGTTACAGGTGCTGGTGGAGGCATTGGAAAAGAGCATGCTTTAGAGCTTGCAAGAAGGGGCGCTAAAGTAGTTGTAAATGATTTAGGTGGGAGCGTTGATGGAAGCGGAACAAGTGATGCAGCTGAAGCTGTAGTGGAGCTCATAAAATCAGAAGGCGGAGAAGCTATGGCAAATGGGGCCAGCGTTACTGATTTACCAGCTATTAAGAATATGGTTAAAGAAGTTATGGATAAGTGGGGAAGAATTGATATCTTGGTTAATAATGCTGGAATACTTAGAGATAAAAGTTTTCATAATGTAACTTTAGATGATTTTAATTTAGTTATGGATGTGCATTTTCAAGGCACTTTAAATTGTACTCATACTATTTATCCAATTATGAGAGAGCAGGGTTACGGTAGAATTGTTTTTACTAGTTCTTCAAGTGGAGTATTTGGTAACTTTGGGCAAAGTAATTATGGAGCAGCAAAGATGGCGATGGTTGGGCTAATGAATACTTTAAAAATAGAAGGCCAGAAATATAATGTTTTTTCAAACTCAATAACACCTGTTGCTTATACAAGAATGACAGAAGGTTTAATACCTGAAGATTTTGGTAAAAATATGCAACCGGAATATGTAACACCAGCAGTCATGTATTTATCTAGCGATCAAGCGCCAAATGGGGCTATTATGTCTGCAGGAGCTGGGGTTTTCTCAAGAATTTTTATTCATGAAACCATGGGTGTTTCTTTGGGTACTGGTGAGGATATGACCCCTGAAAATATAGCTGCAAACTGGGATGGTATATCAGATATGACAGATGCTAGAGCACTTCAAAATGGCGGCGAGCAAACTATAAAAATATTTGAGTTAATTAATAAAGAATAATTTAAATATCAAAACTAGGTCGATCTGAGACTTCATTGATATATTCATTTAGGTTTTTATAGTCGACTATATTAAGTCGATTTAGTTTGACTAAAAATTGAAGCGACGTAACCATTTGAAGATCAGCATAAGTTAGTCTATCGCCTGCTATAAATTCTCTGCTTGCAAGTATTTGATCATAATCTTTTAGAGCTTTTACACCTACATCTCTTTGAGCCAAGCCATATTCTTCATTTTGATTTTCCATTTCACTCATATTTGGATGAGTATGCCTAAAACCATGCATTAAAGGGATCATTAATTCAAAAGATACTCGCGAATACCACATTTCTATAGAAGCTATCTCCATGGGACTCTCACCAAACATATTCGGCTCAGGATAAAGACATTCAAGATATCTGCAAATAGCTGTTGTTTCCAAAATAATAGTGCCATCGTCTAACTCCAAGGCTGGAACTTTAGCATTTGGTGCTATTGCTTTATATTCTGGAGTTTTATGTTCTAATTTTCCAAGATCTAGATTTATAACTTTTATATCTTGGATATTTTTTTCAGCAATATAGATTAAAACTTTTCTAGGATTGGGAGCAAATTTGCTTGAATATAACTTCATAAAACTATTTTATCCAACTACAGAATAGATAACTATAAAGTGCAGTATTGCAGCAATAGATACTAAAACATGAAAAAATTCATGGTAGCCAAAATATTTTGGGCTTATATCTGGAAATTTTAATCCATAACCAATAGCGCCAACTGAATAAATAGTTCCACCAGCTATAGTTAAAGTAAAATTAGTAAAACCCATTACAGTCGACATTACTGATAGGTATGGAATAGCCACATATCCTGCAATAAGATAGATACCAGCTCTTATGATTCTAGGTGTATTAGTAAATAAAAATATCTGAAGTATTCCAATACCTGCAACTATCCATATTACAAAAAGTAATTGAAAGCCAATATCTTCAGGAAGAATTAAAAGACATATGGGAGTAAAGCTTCCAGCAATCATGATAAAGATTGATGAATGATCAAGCCTTCTCATTATTTTTAGAACCCTAGGCCTCCAATTAATTCTATGATAAAGGGCGCTAAAACCAAACATCATAAAAATACCTAATGAATAAATAATCGTGGCAGCTAATTCAATTGAATTAGTGCTTTTGCTTATTAATGGTATGCAGGCTCCAAGCGATACAAAGAACATCCATTCATGAAAGTAGCCTCTTAGTAGAGGCTTTTTCAATAAAGAATTCATTATTCCCAGTTAAGAGCTCCGCCGACTTGATATTCAGTAACTCTAGTTTCAAAGAAATTTTTCTCTTTTCTAAGGTCGATAATTTCTGACATCCAAGGGAAAGGATTCGAAACGCCTTTAAACTCTTCTTCTAGACCAATCTGAGTTAATCTTCTATTAGCGATAAACTTAAGGTACTCTTCCATCATAGCTGCATTCATTCCAAGAACACCTCTAGGCATTGTATCTCTTGCATACATAATTTCTAACTCTGTTCCTTCCAAGATCATTTGAGCCGCTTCTGATTTCATTTCCTCATCCCAGAGATGCGGGTTTTCAATTTTGATTTGATTAATGACATCAATACCAAAATTTACATGCATTGATTCATCTCTCAAAATATATTGAAATTGTTCTGACGTGCCTACCATTTTATTTCTTCTTCCCATTGAAAGAATTTGAGTAAAACCACAGTAGAAAAATATTCCTTCTAATACACAATAAAAAGCAATTAAGTTTTTAAGTAATTGTTTATCTGTTTCTTCAGTTCCTGTTTTAAATTCAGGATCTGATATTTCTTGGGTATATTTAAGTCCCCATGAAGCTTTCCTAGCAACACATGGAATTTCTCTATACATATTAAATATCTCTCCCTCATCCATGCCAAGAGATTGAATGCAATACTGGTATGCATGAGTATGAATTGCTTCTTCTAAACTTTGTCTAAGAATATATTGTCTGCACTCAGGATTGGTTATTAGTCTATATAAAGCTAGCACCAGATTATTAGCTACCAGCGAATCAGCTGTTGAGAAAAAACCAAGATTCCTTTTTACAATAGTTCTTTCATCTTCAGTTAAACCATCTTCTGATTTCCATAAAACAATATCATTAGTCATGTTAATTTCTTGCGGCATCCAATGATTTGCACTACCGTCAAGATATTTTTGCCAAGCCCAGTCGTATTTAAAAGGAACTAGTTGGTTAAGATCAGCTTTACAATTAATCATCATCTTCTGATCTACTTGTATTCTTTCACCCATCATCTCATCTAATTCTGCTATGCCAGCAGCCTCATCAAGATTTTTTACTGCTTCTCTTGCTTTTTCTGCTCTTGAGCCTTCTTCAATCGTTTTGCTTTCATAAGTTTCTACAGTTTCTTGCTCGACAGCAACAGGTGCAGCTACAACTTCTTGCTGAACAGGAGTACTTACATTTACATTCTTCGTAGGAGCGCTTGGAGGCGCTACAACTTCTTCTTTACTATATTCATCCCAATTTAACATCTTTATTTTCCTTTAATTATTGACATGCTTCACACTCTGGATCATCCAAAGAGCATGCAGTTGGTACTGGAGCAGGAGCTCCAAGTTCTTGTTTTGGAGCCTCTTGTGCTCCTGAGCTAACAGCATTTAGTTTTCCTTGTTGTACTGTAGATTTTTCTGTTGATGTTGCTGCAATAGATCTAAGGTAGTATGTGGTCTTCAAACCTGAGTACCATGCCATTCTGTATGTAATATCTAGCTTTTTACCATCAGCATTTCCTATGTATAAATTAAGAGACTGCCCTTGGTCTATCCATTTTTGTCTTCTACTTGCAGACTCAACAATATATCTTGGCTCAACTTCAAATGCAGTTGAGAAAATCTTTTTTATATCATCAGGAATTCTTGATATTTGAGATAAGCTTCCCTCATAATATTTAAGATCATTGATCATTACATCATCCCATAAATCTAATTCTTTAAGTTTAACTACTAGATGCGGATTCACAATTGTAAATTCACCAGATAGATTAGATTTAACATATAAGTTTTGGTAAGTAGGTTCTATAGATTGAGTTACGCCTGTAATATTTGAAATTGTCGCTGTTGGAGCAATTGCCATTACGTTTGAATTTCTCATGCCATCTGAAATAACTTTCTTTCTTAATGTATCCCAATCAAGCGTTTCCGATCTATCAACATTTAGATATTCGTTTCCTCTATTTTCTGCAAGTATTTCAATTGAATCTTTTGGTAGGATGCCTTTGCTCCACAAGGATCCGTCAAAAGTTTCATATTTTCCTCTTTCTTTTGCAAGCTCAGTAGATGCATGAATTGCATAGTAACTAATTAACTCCATACTTCTATCAGCGAAAGTTACAGCTTCATCGCTACAATAGGCAATATCTTGCATATATAAAGAATCCTGAAAGCCCATCATTCCAAGTCCTATAGGTCTGTGCTTTAAATTTGAGTTTCTTGCTGTTTCTACAGAATAATAATTAATATTTATTACGTTATCCAGCATCCTTATAGCTGTTGATACAGTTTGTTTTACTTTTTCTTCATCCAGAACGCCATCTTTCATGTGCCTTGCTAGGTTAACTGATCCTAAGTTGCATACAGCTATTTCATCTGCGCTTGTATTTAAAGTAATCTCTGTGCATAAATTTGATGAATGAATCACTCCTGCGTGTTGCTGAGGAGATCTTAGATTACATGCATCTTTAAAAGTGATCCAAGGATGACCAGTTTCGAAAAGCATAGTCAGCATTTTTCTCCATAATTCTTTTGCTGGAATTGATTTTGCTTGATCCATTTCTCCAGCCTCTGCTTTTCTTTCATATTCTTCATATTTTTCTTCGAAAGCTTTTCCAATTAAATCATGAAGTTCTGGAGTCTCTCCTGGTGAAAAAAGTGTCCAATTTTTACCTTGCTCAACTCTTTTCATAAATAAGTCTGGAACCCAATTGGCCGTATTCATATCATGAGTTCTTCTTCTTTCATCTCCCGTGTTCTTTCTTAACTCTAAAAATTCTTCAATATCCAAATGCCATGTTTCTAAATATGCACACATTGCACCTTTTCTCTTACCGCCCTGATTAACAGCTACAGCAGTATCATTTGCTACCTTTAAGAAGGGCACTACACCTTGGCTTTTTCCATTAGTTCCTTTGATATATGAATTCATAGCTCTAACCGAAGTCCAGTCATTGCCTAAGCCACCAGCCCATTTTGATAAAAGAGCATTATCTTTCATGGCTCCAAATATTCCATCCAAGTCATCTGGTATTGTTGTCAGATAACAAGACGATAATTGAGGCCTTCTTGTTCCTGAATTAAACAGGGTAGGGGTTGAACTCATATAGTCAAAACTTGATAGTAATTTATAAAATTCTATTGCTCTTCCTTCTCTATCATCCTCTTCAATCGCAAGACCCATAGCAACTCTCATAAAGAAAACCTGAGGAAGTTCGTAACGAGTGTCATTACTGTGTATAAAGTATCTATCATATAAAGTCTGAAGACCTAAGTAAGTAAATTGATTATCTCTTGTATGATCTAAAGCTTCTCCAAGCCTCTTAAGGTCATATGTTTTTAGCTCCGGATTTAATATATCTAGCTCTATTCCTTTATCAATATAAGCATTCAAGGCTAGAGGATAATATTTCTCCATGTCTTGATAGCTTGACTCATTTACAACTCCTAAAAATCCAAGCGCTTCACTTCTGATTTGGTCCATAAGTATTCTGGCTGTTACGAACGAATAATTAGGCTCTTTTTCCACTTTTGTTCTTGCTGACATAACTAGGCTTGTTCTCATGTCTGCAATTGATACACCGTCATATAGATTTTTTAGTGCCTCTTCTAAGACTTCATTCATTGAAACCTCTTCTAGACCTTCGCATGCATCATTAATGAGTGCTGCAACCTTATCTATATCTAAAGGCTCTAATGTTCCGTCTGTTTTGGTTATATTTATTTCTGGTCGATTTGGTATATCTATTACCGGCGCTTCTTTCTTTCTTTCTTGAGTTCTTTCTTCTCTGTATAAAATATAACTTCTTGCTGCTTTGTACTCCTCACTTCTCATTAATTGCAGCTCTACTTGATCCTGAATTTCTTCTATGTGAAGCGTGCCACCTGATGGCATTCTTCGTTCAAAAACTTCCATAACCTCTTCGGTTGTTTTATTAACCTTTTCATGAATTCTGTCACTTGCTGCAGCATTGCCTGATTCGACTGCTAAGAATGCTTTTGTAATAGCAACTTTTATTTTATCCATCTCAAAGCCAACAACCTTTCCGTTTCTTTTTATTACTCTTATTTTTCCTGGTGCATTTACAGCTAACTCGTTAGCTTGCTTTTGCTGAGTTGCCTGTAGATTCGTTGTTTCTTGTGTTGTTTCGTTTAGTGACATATCTCTCTGTTATCCTTTCGCTTGTTTTCTACCTTGTATTTTCGTTAAACTATTTTTGGAGTTTTCTTTTCCAAGAGGTTTTGAAACAAGCTTTTACTTTTAAATGCTTTTTTCTTCCTGTAGACAATATTACTCACTGTGGATAAAGAAGCAAGAGGAAAACACAATATATAGTATATTTTTTTTGGATATTATCTATATAGTGTATATAGGCTGTTATTGACTTGTTGATAATATGTGGATAAATATTTGTTTTTGGGAGGATTTATGAAAGAAATACTTGCTTTAGATCAAGGCACTACAAGTTCAAGATCAATCATATTTGATGAAAATCTAAATGTTGTCAGAGAATCACAAAAAGAATACAAGCTTTCTTATCCAAACGATGGCTGGGTGGAAGCTAATCCTGATGACATTCTGAATTCAGTTAAACAAACTCTTAATAATGTTTTAGACGAACATTCGTCTATTAATAATATTGAATGTTGCGGCATAACCAATCAAAGAGAATCTACGGTTATATGGGATAAATCAACAGGCAAAGCTATTTACCCTGTAATTATCTGGCAGGATAGAAGAACTGCAGATTTGTGCAACTCTTTAAAAGATGATCCATTAATTGTTGAAATGATAGCTGATAAAACTGGATTAGTTGCTGATCCATATTTCTCTGCTACCAAAATTAAATGGATTTTAGATAATGTAGATGGCGCTAGGAGAAAGGCTGAGGCTGGAGAATTAGCTTTTGGAACCATTGATAGTTTTTTAATCTGGAATTTATCTGCTGAAAGAAATCACTTAACAGACGTTACTAATGCCTCAAGAACACTTCTTTTTAATATAAAAAAACTATGCTGGGATGATGAACTTCTAGATTTATTTAATATTCCGGCAAATATTCTTCCTGATGTTGTGTCCTCAGATGCAGCATTTGGCAGCATTGTGGTCGACGATAATATAATTCCAATTTCTGGCGTTCTAGGAGATCAGCAAAGCGCCTTAGTTGGCCAGAACTGTTTTTATGAAGGCAGCATGAAAAGTACTTATGGTACCGGCTGTTTTTTAATGGCAAACACAAAAGATAAAATACTTCGTTCTAACTCAGGTCTTTTATCAACCATTGGATATAAAATTAATAACGAAGTTTCTTATGCTCTAGAGGGAAGTATTTTTTCAGCAGGAACTATTATTCAATGGCTTAGAGATGAAATGAAGTTTTTCAATGATTCTAATGATAGTGAGAAGTATCTAAATCAAGACGGTAACGCAAATAATCTATTATTTATACCTGCTCTAACTGGGCTTGGAGCCCCGCAATGGAATCCAGATATTAGAGGTGGTTTTTATGGAATTACTAGAGATACTTCAAAAAATGATTTTGTAACAGCTGCATTTAATTCTTTATGCTATCAAACAAAAGAAATTTTAGATGCCATAAGAGAAGATGGGCTTGAAATAAAAGAGATATCAATTGATGGCGGCATGGTAAAAAATACTTCCTTCACACAGCTTCTTGCTAATACAACACAAACAAATCTTTCCATACCGTCTAATACAGAAGCTACAGCAATAGGCGCAGCAAAAGTTGCAGCAGTTGGCTGTGGCTTAGTGAAAAATATTGAGGATTATTGCAAGAAAGATATGTCTATCAATGTTCAATATCAAACTTATGAAAATCTTCAAAATAATTTTCTTATATGGAAAGATTATTTAGATATAATGATCAAGTTTACAAACAAAATTAAATAATAACTATAATTCAGGATCAATATGAAATATTTAGCATCTATTTTCTTTCTAGCATCGTTTTCACTTTCTGCAGCATTTGAAGATTATTCATCAATACAATCTTTTTTGTTAGATAGTGACCCTAGGAATGAAAAAGTATTTGTACTTTTAAAAGATAAAAGAATATTTTCAACTGACTACCATCCTTCTAATTTTAAGAGAACTAGAGATGAGTATCCTCAATATCCCTCTGCAATGAGAAAGAAAGGTATAGAAGGTTACGCAGAGATTGGTTTTACAGTTAATGAAGATGGCTCTACATCAAACCATCGAATCATCAATTCTAAGCCTCGAGACTATTTTGATAAAAACTCTTTAATTGAAGCAAAAGGACTGCGTTATGTAAAAGATAATAATATAGATTTTATAAATACCAAAGGCTCTTCCCATAAGCATAGATTTACTTTTAATCTTGCTAAAGATTCCAGAAAAGTTCCTAGCGGGATATTTCGTTGTATGGAGTTAATTTATCAGGACAGATTCTTGGCAGCTAAAAATTGTTCTGAAAAAAGAACAAGCATTCACAGTGGCTATACTCTGTCTCTTATACACATCTCCGAGCCCACGAGACCTCTCTA
>OJFU01000368.1_pt1 | contig 13354 bp, 10 predicted proteins | sample 1594331 | NCBI WGS metagenome assembly OJFU01 (sample SAMN05416801, study PRJEB24817) | seawater metagenome | isolation source: Sea water | place: Canada:Atlantic | collected 2013-11 | reverse complement strand
GGCGTCAGCTATACCCACAACTCGACTTATGGAAAACAGCTAAGCCCTTTTTAGAAGACTGGGTAAAGCAACAAGTTGGACCGCTATCAGTACTGAAGCAAATGTATGCTAACTTGCCATTTTGGGCTGAAAAAATGCCCGAGTTACCGGATCTAATTTACCAAAATTTAAAGCGTGCACCACACATTCAACCTCAAGAACAAAAGGTATCTCATAAACCTTTAATATTGAGTTTATTTGGTAGTGCTACAATGATTATGGCAACACTTTGTTATTTACAGCACGATTTAATAGCTGCAAGTCTTGCAATAAGCTTATCGGCTATTAGCTTTATAGCGGCATGGCGCAGCGCATAAACTGGGTGCTATTTGCGCTAGTGAGCGTATAATTAGTATTTAAAATAAACATTTAACCGTTTTATATATTGGAGAAAACCATGGGTTTTGGTGGTATTAGTATTTGGCAATTATTAATTGTTTTAGCGATCATAGTTTTACTTTTTGGCACAAAAAAACTACGCGGTATGGGTGGCGATATTGGGGGCGCTGTAAAGGGCTTCAAAAAAGCAATGTCAGATGATCAAATGAGCGAGAAAGAGAAATCCGAGCAAATTCAACAATCAGAAAAAAACACTGCTGACAACTCAACCGATACTGAAAAAAACAAAGATAACAATAAGGTTTAATTAGTATGGGCATGTGGGAACTTGTTGTTATTTTTATTGTTGGTTTAGTGGTGCTCGGCCCTGAGCGCTTACCTGTTGCGATTAGAACAGTGAGTAAATGGGTTAAAACCGCTAAATCACTTGCCAACTCAGTAAAAGCCGAAGTAAGTGAAGAGCTTCGCATTCATGAGCTGCACGAAAACCTTAAAAAAGCAGAACAGCAAGAATTAAAAGATTTAAGCCCTGAGTTACAAAGCTCACTAACAGAGCTACAAAAAGCGGCTGAATCAGTTACTCACAGCTACAAGAAACAACAATCTGATACATCAAATAACCAACAACTTGATGAGAAAAAGTGAAATTTATTTCTCACTTTGTGGTCAACTTACTACATGGTATAAAAAATAATGGCTGAGGAAGTAAAATCAGGGTTTGTAGCTCATTTAATTGAGTTGCGTGATCGGCTAATAAAAGCACTACTAAGCATTTTTGTTATTTTTATTGCCATAGTATATTTTGCGAATGATATTTATGCTTTTGTTGCACAGCCGTTAGTCTCGCATTTGCCAAGTACTGCAACCATGATTGCAACCGATGTAACAGCTCCCTTTTTTGCACCTTTCAAACTTACTTTATTTGTCGCTTTATTTGCGTCGATTCCATGGATATTGCATCAAGTTTGGGGGTTTATAGCGCCGGGTTTATATCAGCACGAAAAGAAAATGCTCATGCCTATTCTCGCCTCAAGTATAATATTATTTTATGGCGGCATAGCCTTTTGTTACTTTGTAGTTCTGCCAATTATTTTAGGATTTTTTACAAGTACCGGTCCCGAAATGATGACACTTGCACCTGACATAAGTAGTTATCTAGGATTTGTATTAAAGTTGTTTTTTGCATTTGGCGTCGCTTTCGAAATTCCAGTGGCTATTATGTTGCTATGCTGGAGTGGCGCAACAACAACAAAAAGCTTAAAAGAAAAGCGCCCTTATATCGTCGTGGGTGTTTTTGTAGTCGCGATGTTTTTAACACCGCCTGATGTATTATCACAAACATTGCTAGCATTTCCGATGCTTCTTCTGTTTGAGCTAGGTCTAATTTTAGCAAAGTTTTATACCGCTAAACCACAAAAAGAATCTGAGGAATAAAATGAAAAAACAACTACTCTCACTATTGGTTTTATTAAGCGCACCGACTTTTGCTGCGCAAACAGAGTTTAATACTCAAGCGTTACAAGCATGTAGCTTTATCGAAAACGATTTTAACCGCTTACTTTGTTACGACAATACCATCGCGGGTAAGTCGCTGGTTAAGCCATCAGTAACAAAAACGCTCACACCACCATCAGCTAATAATGTACCTCAGACAGTAGCCACAACACCAACAGAAGTGAAAAAAACAGCTGATGAGTTTGGGTTAGAGTACAAAAAATCACAAACAGAGAAAGACGCTGAAATTAAAGCGATGGTTGCTTCAGTTGAAGAAGCTGCTTACGGCGAGTTAATTATTTCGCTAGATAACGGTCAACAATGGCGTCAAATTGGCTCTGACAGCATGCGTTTGAAAAAGAACGATACGATTGTAATTAGCCGTGGTGTTTTTAACTCATTTTTACTTAAAATTGACGGTGAAAACCGCTCTATTCGCGTTAAACGTACTAAATAATGTCATATACGTTAATTGATGCTGGAGTTAACTTAACTAATCATCAATTTGATGAGCAGCATCACGATGTAATTACCCGTGCCAATGAAGCGGGTGTTACAAATATGCTTATTATTGGTTGTGATATTGCAAGCAGTCAGCAATCACTTGAACTTGCAACAAAGCATCTTCAATATTCTACGGCGGGTATCCACCCACATGATGCAAAATCAGCCACTAATGAGCTAGAAGCACAACTAACTGTACTTGCAAATAATAAGCATGTTATTGCTATTGGTGAATGTGGCCTTGATTATAACCGCGACTTTTCGCCTCGCGATGTACAGCGCAGTGTTTTTAGGCGCCAATTAGCACTTGCAGAGAAATTAGATTTACCTGTTTACTTGCATGAACGTGATGCAAGTGACGACATGTTAAGTATATTAAAAGAGTTTAATATTCGCGGTGTACTCCACTGCTTTACGGGTAACTCAGCAGCTCTAAAGCAATATTTAGATTTAGGTCTATATATTGGTATAACGGGTTGGGTATGTGATGAAAGGCGTGGAAAAGATTTACAACAGCTAGTGCCTAGCATTCCTCTAGATCGATTATTAATAGAAACTGATGCACCATTTTTAATTCCACGAACAGTTAAGCCAAAACCTAAATCACGTAAAAATGAACCTGCCCTGCTTCCTTATATCTGTCAAACGGTTGCACAACTTTATCAAATAGATGAAGAAGTTGTGGCCCGTAAAACTACAGAAAACTTTCACCGTGTTTTTGGTTTAGAAGATCGTTAATGGCCTATGCAAAGGCACTTTTAAGCCTATTAGTATTCCTTTGCACTTTTTGCTCTTTCGCAAACCCAGTAATAATAAAACACGATTTTAACTCTCAAAACATTAATAACCTGTATTACTCTTTTGAACCAACGTCGCTATTAAGCGCACAACAAAGTAGCCATATACAGTGGCAAAAAAACACAGGAAAACCCCTTAATTTAGGGCTAGAGCAGCGTCCTGTATGGATAAAATTTAAAATAAAAAACACACTTAGTTATAATACTGAGCAAATATTGTCACTAAACAATCCTTTGCTAAACGACGTTCAAGTATATCAATTACATAACTCGCAATTACTTTCTTATACTCAAATTGGTGATGCCTACCCCTTATATAAGCGCACAATTAAAAGTGAGTCTTTATTAGTTAAACTGCTCAGCCCTGCAAATAGCGAAACGCTTATTATAATGAAAGTGGCGAATAGTTCAGGCTTGGGAGTCCCTTTAACGCTGTGGCAACCAGAAGCTTATTTGGCACACAAAGGAAAACTCAATTTACTCTATGGCTTATTGATTGGTTTTATATTTTCTTTGGGTGTGAGTTGCATAGTATTATATGGTTTTTCACGTAAAAGTTATTTTGTTTATGCTGGAGTTATATCTCTCACATTAGGCAGTGTATTAGCCTACCTTTGTGGTTTTGGCTTAAGGTACGTTCATCCTAATTTGCCTGCATTACAGCAAGTTATGATCCCTATATTACTTATGCTTATCACTTTAATGTTTTTGCCTTTGCAAAAGCAAGTTTGCCATCCAAGACCCTCACTTCTGCTAACTATTCAAAAAGTTGTAGTTAACGCTTTAGCCATTTCGTTATTATTTATTTGGCTACTTCCAAACAACATAGTTACATTATTTTGTTTAATCACTACTCCAATCGTTTTAGGCTTTTATATTGTAACTACGTTTATGTGCGTGCGTTTAACGCCTTCTAAACCAAACAAAGCACTATTACTTGTATTGGTTTTTTTCTTGGTGGTAATGCTTTATTTTACTGTTGCAGTAATGGGCCTATACGCCTTTGACAGAAATACGCTCGCATTTGTATTTGCATGCTTTTTTGGTTGCACTTTTTGCTTATGCTACAGCGTAATGAAGTTATTTATTTTACAACGCGATGAAGAAGTGATTGCCCAACAAACCTTGATTGCTGAAAACACAGCACAAGATACACTACTTAAAGAGCGCTTAAAATTACAAGAAAAAACTCGCCAAGAACTTGAATCTCAGGTGGACGAGCGCACCTTTGAATTACAAGTGACGCTTAGAGAGCTTGAAGAAAAAAACCGCTCACTTGAGTTACTAAATACTGAAGACGCATTGACTGGAATAAAAAACAGACGCTTTTTTGATAAAAAACTGGTAATGGAGCTTCGTCGCTCTCGTCGAGAACAAACTCCTCTTAGCATTGTTATGCTTGATATAGATCGATTTAAAAATATCAACGACACGTACGGCCATATCATTGGCGATCAAGTTATTAAAGCAGTGTCTGACCTTATAAAGGACCATTTAAAACGACCACTCGATGAAGTTGCCCGTTATGGCGGTGAAGAATTTGTTGTGCTATTACCTAATACCCCTAGTGAAGGCGCACAAGACATAGCTGAAAAAATACGAGCTGATATCTCAGTAAGTACAGTAACGGTTGCCAATAATGATATTCAATTTACTATTAGCGCTGGTGTATACACCAGCATTGCTGATGATGTTAGCAACCCTCAAATTTTTACTGAGTGCGCCGACAAAGCACTTTATTACGCAAAGCAGCATGGCCGTAATCAAGTAATCACTTTTCCATTACCACAGTAGGAGCATATTAATATGGCCCAATCAGGATTAGACCTTTTCCCATATACTCGCATGCGCAGAATGCGCCGCAGCGACTTTTCTCGCCGCTTAATGGCTGAAAACCAGCTTAGCGTAAATGATTTAATTTACCCTGTATTTGTACTTGATGGTAAAAATCGCCGCGAGGTAATTGAATCAATGCCTGGTATTGAGCGCCTATCAATTGATTTACTGCTTGTTGAAGCAAAAGAACTCGTTGAACTTGGCGTACCTGCCGTTGCTATTTTTCCGGTAACGCCTGCGGATAAAAAATCATTATTTGCCGAAGAAGCATATAACGATGATGGCTTAGCACAACGTACCGTAAGAGCGTTAAAAGAAGCTTTTCCTGAGTTGGGTGTGATTACTGATGTAGCACTTGACCCTTTCACTACGCATGGCCAAGACGGTATTATTGATGATTCAGGTTATGTTATTAATGATGTCACTACTGAAATTTTAGTTAAACAAGCACTTTCCCATGCAGAAGCTGGTGCTGATGTTGTTGCCCCTTCTGATATGATGGATGGTCGTATTGGCGCTATTCGCGAAGCACTTGAAGCTGATGGGTTTATTCATACTCGAATTATGGCCTACTCAGCTAAATACGCATCTAGCTACTATGGCCCATTTAGAGATGCTGTAGGCTCTGCTGGTAACTTAAAAGGTGCTGATAAAAAAACTTACCAAATGGATCCAGCAAACTCTGATGAAGCAATACGTGAAGTCGCATTAGACTTACAAGAAGGCGCTGATATGGTTATGGTAAAGCCCGGTATGCCTTATTTAGATATTGTACGGCGTGTTAAAGACGAATTTGGTGTACCTACTTTCGCATATCAGGTAAGTGGCGAGTATGCAATGCACAAAGCAGCAATTGATAACGGTTGGTTAAGTGAAGAGGCTACAATAATGGAATCTTTACTTGCATTTAAGCGTGCAGGAGCCGATGGAATATTAACCTACTTTGCTAAGCAAGCCGCAAAATATCTAGCTAAAAAGTAATTTTTTATTAAAAGGCGGTTAAACCGCCTCTTGTTTACATTCATTTACATTTTTGTATTATTTCCGTCATATTTATTCTCTAAACTGGTGTCCCATTTTGGGATTAATACACGGGAATAATAAAAAAATGTTTAAAACAAAAATAACACCACTCGCACTTGTTATAGCAAGTCTCAGTGCACCAGCATCCGCTGATCTAATCATTTCAGAATATATAGAGGGAAGCAGTAATAATAAAGCAATTGAGCTTTATAATAATGCTGATACGGAGCTTTCTCTTGAAGGTTATACTTTAGGACTCTATTCAAATGGTAGCAATTCGGTTGGCAACTCGATTGATTTAACCGGAACATTGGCCGCCAATACCACCTACATTATTTCAAACCCCAGTGCAGCAGCTGCAATACTTGATATTGCAGATGAAACCAGCACAGTAACCTACTATAACGGTGATGATGCCCTTGTTTTAACTAAAGACGGTGTAATTGTTGATAGTTTTGGTCAAGTTGGTTTTGATCCGGGTTCAGAGTGGTCTGAAGGGGGTGTAGCTACGGTTAACAAAACGCTGCGAAGAAAAGATAGCATTACCACAGGCCGAACTGACTCGACAGCCATTTTTGATCCTAGCGAAGAGTGGGAACAGTTTGATATTGACACCTTTGATGGATTAGGTTCACACACAGGAAACGGCGGTACCGCTCCTGTGCCAGACCCTGAGCCAGAACCACTTGAACCACTAGTTTGTGGTGCAGAAAAAACACTAATAAATGCTATTCAAGGTGATGGCTCTGCTAGCCCACTTGTAGGTACATTAGTAGAATTTGAAGGTGTTGTAAGCGCCGATTTTCAAGGTGATGAACAATTAAAAGGCTTTTTTGTTAACTCACTGGCTGCTGATATAGATGCAAATCCACTTACCTCTGAAGGTGTATTTGTATATTTTGCAGATACTGACGTGAATGTAGGCGACCATGTACGTGTACAAGGTACTGTTGAAGAATATTTTGATGCAACACAAATTGGCAGTGTTAGCCAAGTTGCGGTGTGTGGCACTGGTTTAGCTGCAGCAGCTACAAAAATCACTTTACCTTTAGCTAATACAACTGATTTAGAAGCTTTTGAAGGTATGTTAGTCACATTAGAGCAACCATTAGTAGTGACTAATAACTTTGGTCTTGGTCGATATGGTGAAGTTGAATTAGCAACAGAGCGCTTGTACCAAGGTACTCAGGTTGCGTTACCTGGCGATGCTGCTAATGCAGTTGAAACTGGAAATCTACTTAAAAAGATTTTAATAGATGATGGCTCTACAGTACAAAACTTAGACCCTACAGCTTATCCAACTCCAGGCTTATCGGCAGAAAATACATTACGAACTGGCGATACTGTTAATACTGTTACAGGGGCACTTGCTTATAGCTTCGGTCTTTACCGAATTCACCCAACTTTAGCGCCTTCGTTTATTGCAACAAATGCACGTGAAGATGCGCCTGAACTTAATGCTGAAGCAGATTTACGTGTAGCTAGCTTTAACGTACTTAATTACTTCAATGGTGATGGCCAAGGCGGAGGGTTCCCTACATCTCGAGGTGCAGATACTGAAGCTGAATTTATTCGTCAAGAAGCTAAAATTGTAAGTGCTATTAGCGCTATTGAAGCCGATGTTGTTGGTTTAATGGAAATTGAGAATGATGGCTTTGGCGAATTTAGTGCAATTGCTAGCTTAGTAGATGCATTAAATGATGCAGATAGTGCTAACAACTATGCATTTGTTGACTTTAACGTAGATCAAATTGGTACCGATGCGATTACTACCGCACTTATCTATCGTGCTAACAAAGTAGAAGAAGTAGGCACTGCTGCCATTACAACTAAGGCTCCATTTGATTTTAGTAACCGTGCTCCAATTGCACAGAGCTTTAAATCAATAGAAACTGATGAAGTATTTACTGTTGCTGTGTCACATCTTAAATCTAAAAGTTGTGGTAGTGCTTCTGGAAATAATGCAGATTTAGGTGATGGCCAAGGCTGTTGGAATGAAATACGCACGCAAGGTGCTAATGCATTCGCAGATTGGCTTGATAGCAAACCAACCGGTGTTGATGACGAAGATACTATTTTAGTCGGCGATATGAATGCTTACGCAATGGAAGATCCAATACGTGCATTTGCTGATAAAGGCTACAAAAATGTAGTTGCTGAAATTGATGGTGATACACTTGGTTATTCTTATAGCTTTTCTGGTCGTGCAGGAAGTTTAGACCATGCAGTAGCTACACAATCATTACTTAGCAAAGTTGTCGCTGCAACAGATTGGCATATCAACGCAGATGAACCTATTTCACTTGATTACAATGTAGAGTTTAAAAGCGAAGGTCAACAATCTAGCTTGTACTCTGAAAGTGCATACCGCGCATCAGACCATGACCCTGTGATCATTGATATTAAATCTGAAATTACTTTAACCCCTGAAGAGCAAACACCTGTAATTGCAGCCGATCAAGTTTTTGCAATCGATGAAAACAGCGCAATTGGCACAATTATCGGCACGCTCGATTTTAGTGATCCAAATGCCGATGAATCACCTGTTGTTAAATTTATTACATCTGATAATGACAGCGTTTCTATTAACAATGAGGGGCAGTTAATTGTTGCTGGAGAGATTGATTACGAATTCGAAAATCGTATTACTTTAACAGTACAAGCTCAAGATAGTGCTGGTAACTTATCAAACATTGAAAAAGTAGCCGTTAAGGTAAATAACTTACGCTCAGATGATGATAATGATGCAGGTTCATTATTATGGTTATCACTTCTTTTAGCACCACTATCAATAGTGCGTCGATTTAAAAAGAAATAATTAAGTAAAATCTAAACATATAAAAAGCCGCTTTTGCGGCTTTTTTATTTTATACAAATGTAATTCAGACAAGCTTCATTAAACTCCCCGTAGTATGTTCATACGATTAGTGAGTCTTCTAGTAATTAATCAGTAACAACTACATAAGATTGAGTGAATTTTACACAGCAAAAACCTCAATGAGTTAAGTATATTGATTTCCCTATTGAAAAATATGAACTTTTATAAGGGTTCACATTTTGCTTTAAGTAAATTAGAAGATACTTACAAAACAAAATCAATATTTACCCTAAACGTAAAAATAAGTCGTGTTTTTATAAAGGAATGAGAATGAAACAACTAACCCAAAACTTGCCTAAATGGCAAAAAAAGTCAGCACCACTACTGGGTCTACTTATTATTTTTTCGACTTGGGGCAATAGCAACCAAGCGATTGCTGCAACTGTTGATGTAGCAATTCCACAAAGTAGCTTATTTGATGTAATTAGCGCTCGCGCTAAAAAGTTAGCAAGCGAAGAATATGTGGCACCTAAAAACATCGAGCTTGAAGCACTAAATAATATTGATTATCAAGACTACCGTTCAATTCGATTTAAAAAAGACAAAGCGGTGTGGAAAGATGAAGGCCTGTACGAGATGCAATTATTCCACCCTGGTTTTTTATATAAAACACCTGTAACAATAAATACTGTTGATAGCGACTCTAAACGTAGCCGCTTACCTTTCAGCACCGACTTTTACCAATACGATGGCACTGCTGCACCACTACAAGAAGAAATAGCTAAAAGTGTGGCGGGCACTCAACTAGGCCATGCTGGATTTCGCTTACATTACCCATTAAATACTAACGAGTATAAAGACGAAGTAATGGTATTTCAGGGAGCATCGTATTTTAGAGTCGTTGGCCCTCAACAAGTTTATGGCTTATCAGCAAGAGGCCTTGCCATTGATACTGCTGAGAATTCGGGTGAAGAATTTCCAATGTTCAAAGAGTTTTGGTTAGTTAAACCAAAGCCAGAGCAAACACAAATCACCATTTTTGCATTATTAGATAGTCCATCTATTTCTGGTGCGTACAAATTTAGCGTCGACCCTACAACTAATATGCTAGTTGATGTTGATATGCAGATTTTTGCGCGTAAAGATATTAAAAAACTAGGTGTAGCACCATTAACGAGTATGTTTTATCACGGCGAAAACAGCACCAAATTTTTTGATGACTATCGCCCTGAAGTTCATGACTCGGATGGCCTATTAACTCAATCTGCTGATGACAAGTGGGTATGGCGTCCTCTTAACAACCCATCACAACTCAGCGTTACTTCATTTTCGTACAACAACCCAAAAGGTTTTGGGTTAGCTCAACGAGACCGAGACTTTAATAACTATCTAGACACAGAAGCACATTACCACGACCGCCCTAGCCTATGGATTGAACCACAAGGTGAGTGGGGAAATGGTCGTGTAGAGCTTGTAGAAATACCGACTGATACAGAAACTAACGACAATATCGTAAGTTACTGGGTACCAGAAAAACCAATGAAGGCCGGAGAATCATTAAAATTAAGCTACAAAATGACCACCTTTAATTCAGTTTTAACTCAGCACGAGAAAGCACGTGTACTACGTACAAGAATTGGTAGCGCCGCTTTACCAGGTGAGGACAACCCACCACCAAAAAGCCACCGCCAATTTACTGTTGATTTTACTGGATCAGAAATAAATCAACTGTCTAAACAGTTAAAACTAGATGCCGACATTCAACTTACAACAGGCGAAGTAACCGACGTGAATGTACAAAAACTTCCGGATTCACGTGGATGGCGTGTAGCCTTTAAAATTGCACCACAGGACGATCAACCCGTTGATATGCGTTTATCGTTAAAACTACGTGACAAAGAAATTAGCGAGGTATGGAGCTATGTTTGGTACCCAAATGACATCAAGTAATAAAGGTAGGGGCACTCCAATGCCATTCAAAACACTAAGAGTATGGCTATTTGCCATTGCGGCACTTGGCACATCTGGCTACGGCATATCTATTATGTTTGAGATTTTAAGCTCAAACGGTATGACATTACTTGAGTATGCCCTTTTAGTATTATTCTCAATCACATTTGCTTGGATTGTAACGGCTTTTTGTAGTGGCACAATCGGCTTTGTACTACAGTTGTTTCGAATTGACCCGCTTATGTTAAAACGTATTAAACCAATTGAGTTCAATAACGAGGCAATTAACGCTCAGAAAACCGCCGTTGTAATGCCTATTTATAACGAAGATACCCACCGTGTTATCGCGGGCTTTGAAGTAAGTCTACAATCGTTAAAAGAAACTGGTCAGCTTGATAATTTTGATTTTTATTTATTAAGCGATACACAAGACCCTCAAATAGTTAAAAACGAGCTAAGTGCATGGCATGCATTGTGCGAACGTTTAGGGGATACAGCAAAGCATGTTTTTTATCGTCGTCGCGAAGATAACAAACACCGCAAAGTAGGTAACCTAACCGACTTTTGTGAGCGCTGGGGAAGTAATTACGACCATATGATTGTGCTTGATGCAGATAGCGTAATGACCGGTAAATGTATGTTAGAACTTACTACAAGCATGCTAAACAACCCACAAGCAGGCCTGATCCAAACGATTCCAATCCCTGTTCGTCAAGATACCTTTTTTGGTCGTTTTTTACAGTTTGCGTCAGTGCTATATAGCCCAATGCTCGCTACTGGCTCAGCATTTTGGCAAACAGATAAAGCTAACTACTGGGGTCATAATGCAATCATTAGAGTTGAAGCATTTATAACGTGCTGTGGCTTGCCAACACTCAAAGGTAACGCACCCTTTGGCGGTGAGATTTTAAGTCATGACTTTGTAGAAGCATCACTACTTCATAGTGCAGGTTGGGACGTACTATTACTATCAGATATTGAAGGTAGCTACGAAGAAGTACCAAGTAATATTCTAGATTATGCTGTACGCGATAGACGCTGGGTACAGGGTAATATTCAGCACTTAGGTTTACTATCGTCATCTAAATTAAAATTAATGAGTAAGCTGCACTTTCTATTAGGTGCAACCGCTTATATTTCATCACTAATTTGGCTCTCAATGCTAGCGCTAAGTACTATTGATGCAGTAACACGCGCATTAAATAGCGATGTGTACTTTAATCGTGTTTATCAATTATTTCCTACATGGCAAATAGCTAAAACCGATCTTATTGATTCACTCTTGTATTTAACTATTGTTATTTTATTAATGCCTAAATTAATGGGCGTAATAGTCACCCTAATACATAGAAACAAACGCTTTGGTGGTTCAATTAAATTAATTCTAGGTTCAATTATTGAAACTGTATTTGCTATTATTGTTGCACCATTAATGATGGTATTTCATGCTTACTTTGTACTTTGCGTATTTTTAGGCAAAAAAGTGAAGTGGGATGCACAACCGCGCGAAGGTCGTATGGTCCCGTGGAAAGAAGCGTTTGGTTATACGTTATTCTCTACTATTGTGGCTATAGCATGGGGCTGCACAGCCTACTACTTCACACCTGTATTCTTTTGGTGGCTATCACCTATATTATTAGGCTTAGTATTAGGTGCTCCAATTATCCGTTATACCAGTAGTATCAAACTCGGCGTACAACTAAGAAAGTTAGGTATATTTATTTGCCCTAGTGAAGTTGATAACGACTCAACTCTAGAGGCGCTTAAAGTACATCTAAAAGAGATTTCCGTGCCAGAGGAAGGAACTTACCCACAAACAATTCCGGCACTGCCACAAGAGCATATGGTATCAATGCCTATACAATCTTTTGAAAAGCCACGCAGGCTAAAGATGAAAGCGCTAAAAGCTAAGGCTATAAAAAAGTTTAATTAGCGCGTTATAAAATAAAAACAAAAAAGGAGCAATTAATTGCTCCTTTTTTCTATCTAAATTAAAAAATCACGCGCTGCATTTGCCGCTAATATTTTCTATTTTTCTAGCTAACTTATTACAGTACATTTTAGAAATAGCTGATTGCGTTTCATCATCAAGTTGCCAGTTATAAAAATGAAAAACCTTACCATTCTCCAGCTCGACTTAAAAATAGTGAAAAGAAAAAACGAGCTAAATGATACAAAAGTAATTTCCTCACTATTGATATAACGCTCTGTGCATATACGTGTATAGCAAATCCCTGCTTTGTAACAATATGAAAAAGAGTAGTTATAAAAAATAAAACCAAATTATAGGCAATAAAAAACCCGCAACATGTGCGGGTTTTTTTAAAGAGTTAAGGAGCTAATTACTTAGCAGCTTTTTTCTCTTTTTCTGCAGCGATTACTGTGTCAGCTACGTTTTGTGGACATGGTGCGTAGTGTGAGAACTCCATAGAGAACTGACCACGACCAGATGTCATTGTACGTAGTGAACCAATGTAACCGAACATTTCTGATAACGGAACGTCAGCTTTAATGCGAACGCCAGTTAAACCAGCTTCTTGGTCGCTTAGCATAC
>OJFU01000364.1_pt1 | contig 13466 bp, 10 predicted proteins | sample 1594331 | NCBI WGS metagenome assembly OJFU01 (sample SAMN05416801, study PRJEB24817) | seawater metagenome | isolation source: Sea water | place: Canada:Atlantic | collected 2013-11 | reverse complement strand
ACCAAAATCATCTAGTGCAACTTTAACTCCCACATTTTTAATTTGTTTCAATATGTTAGTTGCTTTATCCATCTGTTTAATGAAACAGCCTTCGGTAACTTCAATTTCCAATAGTTCTGCAGGTAATTGACTTTCTTCTAGTACTGACTTCACTGATGCAACAAGATTGCCTTGATGAAAGTGTAATGCTGAAATGTTCACCGCTATACGGCCACAATCAAGATCTTGATCTAACCATAACTTTCGTTGTTTACACGCATGGTCTAATACCCAATGGTCAATCTCAGCTATAAAACCAAGTTCCTCAGCCATAGGAATAAATTGGGCTGGTGAAACTTGTCCAAGAATAGGGTTAGACCAACGTAATAGCGCCTCCACGCCCATAACTTTAGTGGTTACACCGTGTATTTGTGCTTGATAATTTAATTCAAGTTCATTGTTATCTAAAGCTAACCGTAAATGGCTTTGAATTAATGAGCGCTCGAGTGAATGAGCATTCATTTTAGGAGTAAATAGCTGGAATGAATTACGACCAATACTTTTAGCTCGATACATAGCAATATCGGCATTTTTCATCAAATCTTCTTTGTTTGTGCCATCTTCTGGGTAAACGGCTATGCCAATAGAGGTTGTTATATTAAGCGCGTGTCCTTCTATATGATAAGGTTGACGTAGCTTTTCAACTATTCTACTGCAGGCTTTGCAGATATGATCTACTTCACGCATATCTGTTAGCAACAAAGTAAATTCATCACCACCAATACGAGCAATGGTATCCCCTTCTTTTGAACTATCAGTCAAACGTTTAGCAAAACTTTGTAGTAGCTTATCACCAATGCGATGGCCAAAGTTATCATTTACCTCTTTAAAATAATCCAAGTCTATGAAAAAAAGTGCTAATTGATTTTGCTTTCGATGTGCGCTCGCTAAAGCCATTTCAACACGATCAAAAAAGAGTCTACGATTGGGTAACTGAGTAAGTTCATCATAAAATGCTAGGTTTTCAATACGTTTTTCTGCAAGCTTTCTTTCACTGATATCACTGAAGATAGCAGCAAATATTTTATTATTGTCGACACCCTCACTAATTTCGATGATAGTTAGCCATTGAGGGTATATTTCAGAATTCTTGCGTTTATTCCAAATTTCGCCCTGCCAAACACCTTTCTCTAAGATGCATAACCAAAGCTGTTGATAAAATTCGCTGTTATGCTGACCTGAGCTCAATATTTTTGAGTTCTGTCCTAATACTTCCTCTTCTTGATAACCCGTCACTCGCGTAAAGGCCGGGTTTACTGAAATAATACTGCCTTGCTCGTTTGTGATCATAATGCCATCTAACGAGGCTTCTATAATTTTCTCAGCCACCAATAAATGTTTTTTTGATTCTCTAAGTGCAGAATCTCTTTGTTGAACTATTTGATGCAATTCTTCAACATAAGCCAATTCAATATCAAACATAATGTTGTCCATAGACAAAGTACCAATGATGGCACCATGATCATCAGACACAGCCAGATGACGAATATTATTACTGATTAGTTGTTGGTAAGCTGAATATAAAGAATGGTTGGCATTAATAGTTTTTAATGGGTAGTTGGCATGATGCCAGGCTGTCTTTTTAGTACATTCACCGCGCGCAAGTAAGCTTAATAAATCACGCTCGGTAACAATACCATATTGCTTTAATTCACTATTGAAAATGAGCGTAGAGGAACACTCGTTAAGTTTCATCTGCTCTGCTACATTGTCCAACTTGCAATTATGGCCCAGTAATTTCTGGCTTTTTTTATAACTGCTTACGACTAGTTTAGCTTGTAAATAATACTCTATACCTTGGTTTTTAATGACATCCGTTTGGCTGACGATACCTACAGGGAGATTATCGTTATCAACAACGATAAAATGTCGAACGCCGTGATGTCTAAACTTAGTTGCTAACTCATTAACTGCGACTTCTTGCTTGATAGTCTCTACTGGCGAGTTCATCAGTTCACTAATATTGACATTAAACTGTTCTTGATCGCTAAAATCTATTTTACGACAATCAGATTCAGTCCATATGCCTAGAGTTAGGTTACTTTTAATAATAATTGAACTTATATTACGCGCTCTCATACGATTAGCAGCAACATTAATCTTTGTCTCAGGCGAACACGTTAAGATACTCGTTTGCATAATATCTTTAACTATTAAGTTGAGCTCTGGTGTTTTAGAATGTAACAAGGTATCCCTTCCTATTAAAATCTTAGTTCATCAGTCGCGAAGCTGAATCAGCTATCGATGATAGACATTTAGCCAATGGTATATTCTTTGTGTTATAGAAACACTTTACTAAAATTACCATCGTAAAAATATGATCTAGCGCATTGATTTTTATCAAAATTAAGTACTTAAATTTAGGAATATTTATCTTGTTAATAAAACATGTCTAATATGTAAATAATTGATGTTTTCAATGTGTATATAACCCTTAAGACTCTGCCCTTGGTTGAACTAGGAAGACGAAATGACACCCGCAATTAATACCGCTAAAAAGAATATAATTAGTTATCACGTCCACGAATATGCACATGATGCTGCGAGTGAGTCTTATGGTGATGAAGCCGCACAAAAACTGGGTGTCTCAAGCGAGAGGGTTTTTAAAACCTTAGTAGTGAGCGTAGACAATAAAGCCCTGATTGTTGCCATAATTCCTGTGTCTTCAATGTTAAGTATGAAGTTAATCGCCAAAGCTTACGGTGGAAAAAAAGCCATAATGGCATTGAAAATAGATGTTGAACGCTCTACGGGTTATGTGCTGGGTGGTGTTAGCCCGCTTGGACAAAAAAAACGGTTGAGAACGTTTATTGATTCATCAGCAGTCCAATTTACTACCGTGTTTGTAAGTGCTGGTAAAAGAGGTTTGGAGATAGAGTTAAGCCCACAAGATTTACAACAATTGACTCAAGCCAAGCTGGCTGAGCTTTGTCAGTAAGAGTTTGAAACAGAAATAAAAAGCGGTAGTACTTTACAGTACTACCGCTTAACTTTGCTTTTGCTTTAACCGCTAGGAATAGCGCTGCTCTTAACGTTTAAACTCAGATGTTTTGCTCCATTGTGGCCAAACGTCTGATTCAGATAACTCAACACCGATTTCAAAGAATAGTTGCATATCTTCAACAGCGCCTGTTAAATCCCAATCTTGGGTATATTCATCACAAAGACCGTGATAACACTTGCTAAGAATTGGGTCTAATTTAGCTCTTAAATCTGCCGTTGCTTGATCGGCAGGAATAGAGCCACCTTTTGCGTATAGCGCAGGAATACCAACGTTAGCAAAAGCGAAATGATCAGAGCGATAGTAAATGCCTGCTGCTGGTCTTGGGTCACCCGAAATAATGCGGTTTTGCTTTAAAGCCGCTTTCGTTAAAAAGTTATCAAGCTCAGATTGACCTAAACCATATACCGCTACATCTTTACTCTTACCATTGGCATTAAGTGCATCCATATTAATGTTAGCAACAGTTTTAGCTGCTGGTATTACAGGGTTTGCTGCATAAAACTTAGAACCAAGTAAGCCCTGCTCTTCTGCCGTTACCGCTAAGAATGTTACTGAACGATCAGGTCGATTCGGTAGTTTTGAAAAAGCTTCTGCTACTTCAATCAAGGCTGCTGTACCGGTTGCATTATCACGAGCACCATTATAAATTTGGTCGCCTGTTTTGGTTAAATCAGTCCCTAGGTGATCCCAATGCGCTGAGTATAAAATATGCTCACCCGCTTGTTTTTGACCAGGTAAGGTTGCAATAAAGTTATATGAAATTGATTTTTTGATAGTATTTTTAACCGTAATAGAGGCATCTAAATTACCCATATCAATATTAAAACTGCCTTGTGCGGCGCGTTCTTTCATTTTATCAAAATCTAGACCTGCTTTTGTAAATAACTCAGCTGCAACTGTACTGTTAACCCAACCTTCAACAGCAACACGGCCTTTATTTAAATCGTCACGTTGAAAACTAAATTGTGGGCCAGTCCAAGAGTTTTTTACGACCGACCAGCCATATGAAGCAGGTGCCGTTTCATGAATGATAATTGCCCCTTCAGCACCTTGACGGCTTGCTTCTTCATACTTATAAGTCCAACGACCGTAATAAGTCATGGCATTACCATTAAAGATTTCAGGGTCTTTCGTCGCAAAGCCAGGATCATTAACTAAAATGACAACCGTTTTACCCTTAACATCAAGATCCTTGTAATCATTCCAGTTGTATTCTGGCGCATTCACTCCATAACCAACAAAAACAAGCTCAGAATTTTTAAGTTGTTCTAACTCACTAATTCGAGCACTGCCCATGACCATATCAGTGCCATGCTGGTAGTTTTTGCCGCCAATAGCCAATGTCATGTCGCTTGACGCTTCAATGGATACTAACGGTACTTCTTGTAAGAAACTATCACCATTACCTGGCTTAAAACCAATAGCAGTGAACTGCTCAGTTAAATATTCAAGGGTAAGTCTTTCACCTTCACTTGATGGCGCACGACCACCAAATTTATCAGAAGATAATACTTTTACATGCTCAATTAATTGCGCTGTATTAATGCTGTCATAACTGGCACTAATATCTTTGGCGTTATTCGCTTGTGAAGAGTTAACTTGCGAAGAGTCATCAGACGTTGTTGCAACACAACCTACCAGCACTGCTGCCGATAAAAGCGATAATCCAATTTTTTTTATCATAATTATTATACTTATTCTGTGAAAAAGATGGTCGAAGTATAAAGGGTCTCAAAACAACTAACCAGTATCGAGATGTAAATCAACGCAAGACAACAAACACAAACTGTCATGGTCAGTTTCCACAAGAGTAAATAATCCCCTCACATGCTGATAGATTTTAAATGCGCGCTGGTTTACAGTAATAAAATAACTGATACCCGTTACCAATCAAACACTTTACCTATAAGAATATAATGAAAGAATCCTTAAAAGAACTCTCTGAAATAGTCGCCAAAGCCAATGATATATTTTATGACCGTAATAAAAATGTTGATACCCTCATGGGTATTATGGATAAAACATTACGTAAGCAAGGTATGAACGCAGATGCAATAACCATAGATTGTATTGCTGTGAATAAAAAAATTGTCCTAGTATTGCATGATAGCAAGCCTGATTTGGTCGACATTGCACTAGGTGATAAAGCGGGTGTGGTTCATTCGTCGACTGAATATGAATTGAAAAACGTTAATATTGTCCAAATACTCGATATGATGGAAAAGAACTTTCTGAACTAATTTAATCAATATAAACAGTTTTCGCGATACTTTGCCGTAATTATTGCAAACGATATCTTTAAATGGAATAAGGAGTTTGTCGATGAAATTGAACCAATTAGCTGAAAAAACTATCGGTTGTCCATACTGTGGTGAATCAATCAAGGTGCTCATTGATGCATCTGAGTTGGGTCAACAGTATATTGAAGATTGCCAAGTCTGTTGTAAACCGATTAATTTCATTATTTCTGAAAGTATCGATGGTGAACTAACCGTGAATGTATATAGTGACGATGAAGCATTTTAATCATTGGTTAGTTCAGTTTAACGAGTACTAACCCCTTATTTTCGCCTCCCGTTAACGATAGAAGAGGTAAATCATGGTTTCTAAAGAACAGCTAAGTGAATTTCTACAGTCTGAGTTCCCTCAAACTAAATGCTCTATTGATGAAGTAGGGAATCAAGGAGCCATTGTGAGGCATACTGTTGGCCAAGACGAATTACGTCCTGGTGGCACAGTTTCAGGCCCTGTTATGATGACCACAGCAGATGTTGCTTTGTACGTAGCAATCCTCGGTGAAATTGGACTTGTACCACTCGCCGTAACGACCAATTTAACGATTAACTTTCTTCGAAAACCTTCTTCTCAAAAAGATATTATCAGTAAATGTTCATTGATAAAAGTAGGAAGAACACTGGTCGTTGGTGAAGTCGAATTATATTCTGATGGTGAAGCCGAGCCGGTAGCTCATGTCATTGGTACTTATGCCATACCTCCAGCAAAAGTTAATAATGTCAGATAAAAAACCACAAACCTAGACCCCAGATTTTCAATGTAAACTTGGTAATAATGAACTACCATTTTAATGGACTTGCTATAAGTTGTTCTGCTAATACTGAGAACCTACTCTTTAACAGTGAATAGCAATATGACCTCCTTAGATATTCATACCAGCCCTTGGTAAACAAAGGAGTAGAACATCCATTAACTCCTCACTGTTGCTAAGCATGGCAAAGAATAAAAGCAATAGATTTAACTTCACCTATACTTCAACACGAGCTTTAGTGGGTTTGTCTGTGAAAATGTGCTGAAGATCTCAAATACACTGCTATTTTTATATATTCAGATCCGAGGAGAAACTACAATGAATAAACGATTCATGACACTATTTGGTTTGTTAGTTCTCGCTGGTACATATACTCAAACAGCGATCGCAACCGAACAAGAAGTTAAAAATACTATCGTAAACGATAATGCTTATGTTAAAAAAATCTCAAAGTACCTGAAGGCACTTATTCTAAAGAAGGTGCTATGGAGTTCTGGTCTAGTGGCGGACTGATCCAACATGTTAAAGCAGACGGTCGATTAGAAGAATATGACGCTTTTAATATCGATGTTAAACATATTGATGTGACTATTTTAGTACCTGATGAAGTTGCAATAGCGCACTATTATTCCGAGGGTTCTATGACGCCAAAAGACAGTCCTGCGGTCAGTAATTATAGGACCCGAGTTAGTCAGATATATACTAAAGAAGCGGGAAAATGGAAAGTAAGATCCTCACATTGGTCACCAATAACGGGCGGTTCAGGTACAAGTCAAACAGCCATAGTTGAATAATCTTACCTTTTCGATAAAGAGCAAAATAGAAATTAATACTTCAAGAACAAAAAGTAGTGATGGAGAGCTCAAAATAAGCAGGAAACCTCTCCATTACAACCCCGATAAAAACAGTCATAATTGAAATTAACTTGTTAACGTTCAGTAACTTTGGTGATGCTCTATAAGTCGGATAAGTTATGCTCAACTGTTAAGATTGTTATCACTGCGTTCTGACAATAATTTTCTGAAATCACATCACTTATTTAGTATTACTCATTTCTTCTTTGTGGCATTTTGCGATAAATTAATGTTATTGTCTAAGCAAAGAACGTTCAAATTTAACTGCTCGCCATCCTCTACCAAATGCGCCCATCTTTGATAGCTAACAACGTAAGTTGTTTTTTGATTAAAGCCACGGTTAGAATGTATGGGATTAGTCAATGACTCAAATAACTAAGAGGTATAGAAATGGATTCAAATTTTTGGCATCAACTATGGGAAAGCAATGAAATAGGGTTTCATCAACGAGCCGTCAACTCGTTATTAGCTGAATATTTCGATACACTTTCTTTAACTGAAGCTGCTCGTCTATTTATACCCTTGTGCGGTAAAACGCTTGATATTGCCTGGTTACTCTCTAAAGGTTATCGTGTTGCTGGAGCTGAGCTAAATAAACCTGCCGTAGAGCAGTTATTTAGTGAACTTGGTGTAGAGCCAAGGGTTTCGACATTAGGAAAGTTAGACTGCTATAGTGCAGAGAATATCGATATTTTTGTTGGTGATATTTTCGATTTATCTTCTGAAATATTAGGTGGCGTTGATGCTATTTATGACAGAGCTGCATTGGTTGCTTTACCAGAAGCAATGCGTAAGAAATATAGATCACATTTACTTGAAATTACCCATACTGCGCCACAACTGCTACTTACCTTTGAATATGATCAATCAGTGTTGCAAGGCCCTCCTTTTTCTATCAGTTCTGATGACGTTAAGCAGTATTATTCGAATCAATACACCCTAAGTCTTCTTAAACAAATAGAGGTACCGGGTGGATTAAAAGGCCAATGTGAAGCGAATGAAACTATTTGGCTGCTATCAGCCATCTAATTAATTTTGCCCTTGGTAATTAATAAAATAACTAATAAAGTAACTAACTTGAGGAAATTAAATTGAGTTTATCGAAAAACTTTAAAATGATGTCGCTATATAATCAGCGGATGAATAGTCAATTAATGGCACATTGTCTGTCGCTCCCAAGTGAGACTTTAGAAAAAGAAACTCACTCCTTTTTCCCAAATATAATCAGCTATTGGAATCATATATTGTTCGGTGATTTAATTTTAATGGGCCGTTTAGCGTCAAATAATATAACAAACTTGTCTCCTTTAGATTTATCAGGATTGCCAACACCTACTTCACCACAAGATGTTTATCACACCAACTTACTCGATATTGCCTTGTTGAGAGCACAAGTAGATGCGTTAATCATCCGCTATTGCGATAATTTAACTGAAGAAGATTGCGATAGTTTTATGACTTATACCACCACTGAGGGTGTTGTTATAACCAAAGCAGTTGCCGACGTAACCCAGCATATTTTTAACCACCAAGCTCACCATCGAGGACAATTAACCTGTGTATTGAGTCAGGCTGGTATTAATTATGGTTGTATGGATTTACCTGAGATTGTTGCAGAAGGTAGCCGTACATCCCGGTAACCAATCAATATGCATATTCCAGAGCGTATGGACAGTATCAATTCAAGACGGTTATTTCCTTATAAATTACTGCACTAACCGTTAACAAAGAAGTGGCAACAAAAAACCACTTAACACCTTGTTTTTAAAGTGTATTATAGGTAAACCTTACATCAATATCTTTTATTCCCTCCTGACTAACTCATTTACTTAAATAACTAACATGAAAGTGTGATCACCTAAAAAGTGCATCAAAAAAAATTGCTTTATGCAGAATTATTTCAGTATTGCTTGAAATGACTTAGAAACACCTTTTTTCTGCTACCCAAAGAAAAAAGTGCTTAAATTATCAACTTCTCACTTACCAATAACTTTGGATTAGTTACAATTCTCTTCTATGGATTGGCGTTATTTATAGCTAGCAATAACAATTAACAGACCTCTCATTGTTAATGATTATTCAATAATCAGAAAATAGTTACTGCTCAGTGTAAAACAACAAAAAAAGACTGGGCTTCACGTGGAAACTGAGTTTTAGTCTATACTTATTTAAAATAACGCTGGACAATAAGAATAAAAAAGGTTAGGGATTGGCATAAAAGTTAATTAGCATAATAGCTTAGCCGTTTAACTTAAACGAATATACCTAAATGTTAAGTAATAAATTCACCTCAGCGAAATCGTGATATTGATACGAGAGCATTCGATACAGTTCACAATGATACCAGTGCACAAAATGTCATTTATATTACTGATTAAAAGTAACTAGTGAAGTGTTCTCTCTATATTTTAAAAGCAGAATTATCGACTAAAATTTTTTGCATAAGCTCTCTAAGGTGTGTTTAACAAAGGATATTTTTCATGAAGTTCAAGCTAACAGTTGAAAACAATGTGATTGAGCAACTTCAGACCCACAAGTGTTCAATGTTAGTTAGCATTTACCAGACAAGAAAATTTGTGCTTTTTTCGTTCAGTAGCTATGCGCCAATTAACCCAAAAGTACTATTAGAAGAACCAATGGTAATTGTCATCTTAGGTGAGCAACTAGTTGTTCAATTAATCTGCACGAAGAATAATCCAATAATTTACTCTGAGAATCATCTTAATTTAACACAAAAAGCCCCGTATAAAGTATTTAGCCCCGGTGTCTCTTATGTTCATAGCGCTGCGTCCTTAACAGAGGAGGCGGACACCTCAAAAAATACTTTTTATAAACTGAATTTATTCGAATTAAATTTACACTTTTCGTGCCTTTCTTATTGTGATTTTAATGATTACTTTATTCTTGTTTGGAAGCGTATATTCATCAATTATTTTAGTAATGACAATTATTATTACCTTAATGGCATAGCTTTCATCAATGATGAATCGGCATATCATGCAGTACTTAGTAAAACGAATAAAATTCTCTTGGGAAAATATGGTTAGAAAATTATTATCGATAAAATTAAGATGTTAAATACTGAAAATGTGTAAATATCCAATAGTGTTGTCTTTTTCAGATCCTTTATATTAATTATCTCTTTCTACACCTCAAGGTGCTGTTGGGGGGAATGTTAAAATGAAATTAACTACACTAACAATACAAGCAACCTTTAAAGTCAGACAATTATTAATTGTGATTGCACTTACTCTATCCAGTAGTGTTAATGCTGCTCCTCCTAGTATAACTATAGATACTTCCAACCTGAGCTATACCGAAAATATGGCTATGACCCAAGTGGGCCCCGCATCCACACTTACCGATTCAGATGGTGATACCGCTTGGGATGGGGGGAGTTTAGTCGTCCAGATAACCGCTAATAATGAATCTAGTGACGAAATTAGTGTTCCTGATAATGTTGTAGGCACTATTAATACTAGTGGAACCGATATTCGAGATAACATCACAGTTATTGGAACGCTTAGCTCAAATGAAGGAACCGTTACCAATGGCACTGCATTAACGATCACGTTCAATGCCAGTGCAACAAATGCATTAGTACAGCAAGTTTTACAGGGGATCAGTTATCGTAATGTATCAGATGATCCGAGTGCATCTAACCGTACTATAACCTTTACCGCTACTGACAAAAATGCTGAATCAGCAAACGGCACTCAAACAATAATGTTTACAGCACTCAATGATCAGCCCACTCTATCTGCAACAGGAGATAATCCCACATTTACAGAGGGTGATAATGCGGTTAGCGTATTTAGTAGCAGTTCAATATCAACGATTGAATCAGGTCAAACCTTAAACGCCTTGACCCTCACTATTATGAACGTTAATGACGGAACACCTTTAGGTACAGATGAAACTATCTTTATTGACGGTAATGCTATTTCTTTAACCGACAATAATAATGGTACAACTCTAACTAACAACTTAACTTACAATGTTAGCTTGTCTGATAATACTGCAACGCTAAGCTTGACCGCGGGTAATCTTAGCGAAACAGAAATGCAGTTATTAATTGATAGTATGACTTACATCAATCTAAGTGAATCACCTGATGAGAGTGATCGTGTAGTAACGTTAACGCAACTTGTCGATAGTGGCAGCAGTAGCGGAGGTAATGTAAATAGTTCAACGTTAGCCCTCGCTTCAACGATAATGATTAATGCTGTGAATGATGTACCAATTATCATCATTGATGACACATTGACGACCGACGAAGATAACAACCAAAGCTTAACCTTCACTTTTACTGATGTAGACGGCGATACGATATCAGCCACCGTAACCACCCAAGCCAATAATGGTGTCGCTAGTGTGAGTGGTACCACGATCAGTTATACCCCCAATGCTAATTTCAACGGCAGCGATAATTTCACGCTGACCTTAACCGACAGCGCAGGATATACAACAACACAAGCGATCACCGTGACAGTCAACTCGGTCAACGACGAGCCAACTATCACCATTGAGAACGCCCTGACCACCGATGAAGATAATAACCAAAGCTTGACCTTCACTTTTAGTGATGTCGATGGTGATACCGTCTCCGCCACCGTAACCACTCAAGCTAATCACGGTGTGGCTAGTGTGAGCGGCACCACAGTAAGTTATACCCCCGATGCGAACTTTAATGGCAGTGATAGTTTTACCTTGACCCTAACCGACAATGCCGGATACACCACAACCCAAGCCATTAGCGTCACAGTCAACTCGAGCAATGACGAGCCTACGATTACCATTGATAGCACCTTAACCACCGATGAAGATAATAATCAGAATTTAACTTTTACTTTTAATGATGTCGATGGCGATACCGTTTCTGCCACCGTGAGTACTCAAGCCAGCCACGGTGTCGCCAGTGTGAGTGGCACCACGATCAGTTATGCCCCCGATGCTAACTTTAACGGCAGTGATAGTTTCACCCTGACTTTAACCGACGGTGCCGGGTACACCACAACACAAGTCATTAGCGTCACGGTCAATTCGGTTAATGATGTACCAACAATTACCATTGATAGCACCTTGACGACGGATGAAGATAACAACCAAAGTTTAACTTTCACTTTTAGTGATATCGATGGCGATACAGTCTCTGCCACCGTAACCACTCAAGCTAATCACGGCGTGGCCAGTGTGAGCGGTACTACAGTCAGTTATGCCCCAGATGCTAATTTTAATGGCAGTGATAGTTTCACCCTAACCCTAACCGATGGTGCCGGATACAGCACAACACAAGTGATTAGCGTTACGGTCAACTCGAGTAATGACGCGCCAACGATTACTATTGATAACACATTAATCACAAATGAGGATAATACCCAAAATTTAATCTTCACTTTTAATGACGTTGATGGCGATACTGTCTCTGCCACCGTAAGTACTCAAGCCAGTCACGGCGTTGCTAGTGTGAGTGGCACTACGATCAGTTATGTGCCCGATGCTAACTTTAACGGCAGTGATAGTTTCACCCTGACTTTAACTGACGGCGCCGGGTACACCACAACACAAGTCATTAGCGTCACGGTCAACTCAGTCAATGACGTGCCAACAATTACCATTGATAACACCTTATCAACGGATGAAGATAACAACCAAAGCTTAACTTTCACTTTTAGTGATATCGATGGTGATACCGTCTCTGCCACCGTAACCAGCCAGGCTAGTAATGGTGTTGCTAGCGTGAGCGCTACCACGATCAGTTATGTGCCCGATCCTAACTTTAACGGTAGTGACAGTTTCACCCTGACCCTAACCGACAGTGCCGGATACACCACAACCCAAGTCATTAGTGTCACGGTTAACTCAGTAAATGATGAGCCAACCATTACCATTGATAGCACGCTAATTACAAATGAAGATAATACCCAGAGTTTAATCTTCACTTTTAGTGATGTTGATGGCGACACCGTCTCAGCCACCGTAAGTACCCAAGCTAACCACGGCGTTGCCAGTGTGAGTGGTACCACGGTTAGTTATGCCCCCGATGCTAATTTTAACGGCAGTGATAGTTTCACCCTGACTTTAACCGACAGTGCTGGATACACCACAACACAAGTCATTAGCGTTACGGTCAATTCAAGCAATGACGAGCCAACCATTACCATTGATAACACCTTGACCACCGATGAAGATAACAATCAAAATTTAACCTTCACTTTTAGTGACGCAGATGGTGATACAGTCTCTGCCTCCGTGAGCACTCAAGCTAACCACGGTGTTGCCAGTGTGAGCGGTACCACGATCAGTTATGTACCCGATACAAACTTTAACGGTAGTGATAGTTTCACCCTGACCTTAACCGATAATGCTGGATACAGCACAACACAAGTGATTAGCGTCACGGTTAATTCAGTCAATGACGCGCCAACCATTACCATTGATAACACCTTGACAACGGATGAAGATAACAATCAAAGTTTAACCTTCACTTTTAGTGATGTTGATGGTGATACTGTCTCTGCCA
>OJFU01000363.1_pt1 | contig 13473 bp, 15 predicted proteins | sample 1594331 | NCBI WGS metagenome assembly OJFU01 (sample SAMN05416801, study PRJEB24817) | seawater metagenome | isolation source: Sea water | place: Canada:Atlantic | collected 2013-11 | reverse complement strand
GTTTGGAAGAGCCAAAACCTCTGTATATTTTTCAAGGATTTGAAGATTCATCACTCGCGTTGCAGTTTTCAGTTTGGGCCAAAAGAGAAAATTTTTTAGAACTAAAAAATAGCATGTACGAACAAATTAAAAATGCTTTTGATGAAGAAAATATCGAAATACCTTTCCCTCATCTCTCTTTATATACGGGTAATAACACCGAGCCTTTTCCTATCAGCATAACAAAAGGAGATCAAAACCCGTAAAAAATAAGCCTTACACTCGGCATTAAACTAGGTATTAATAACGGGGTAGACTAGGTTTAAAGCAAGGGCTAAAAAGCGATTTTAACCCTTAACAAAATTAAAAAGTTCAATTGCTTGTTTGATAACATCGACTTTTTGGCTCTTTGCAAGGTAGTTGGCATAAATTTCTCGAGAGTACTCGGGGGCATTTTCGACTATGTGTAATTTATTTTTTCTTATGTGTTCAAAAGTCATTTGTCTTGGTAAATAAGCGCTGCCGCCCATTTCTAGAATAAAATTCAAGGCAATAATTGGTTGACTCATAAAGTGCTTTGCCACAGGAGCGTATTGAAACTCTCGCATGCACTGGGAATTCACAGCTTCACCATAATCGACCATAATTAAGTTGTCTAAATGATAGGCATTATTAACATCTGAGGCTTGTGTTGAAACTAAATGAAGTTGCACATTAGCAACTTGTTCGGTGACAAGGTCTTCAATAAAAATAGGCTCAAATAAAAAAGCGATGTCTATTACTCGATTCAATAAACTTTTATGTAGTTCTATTTGGCTGTAAGTAGTTGTTAACAAACTACAGTCATCCATATTTCGATGAATTTTTTGCAACCAATCTTGTAAGGCTATATCCCAAATGGACATCATAGAGCCGATAACTAATTGCATGGAATTACTTTGCGCAATGCCAACATCTTGTTTAGCTTTTTGCCACATAAAAATGAGTTCGTTAGCGTGCTTTATTAAGCGATGGCCTTCAGGTGTTAACTTTAGATGTTTTTGGCTACGGTCAAATAATAAAACCCCTAAATCACCTTCAAGTAATTTTATTCGAGCACTGACGGCTGATTGGGTAATAAATAAATTTTCTGAAGCAATCCTAAAATGTAGTGTTCTACTGACTTCTAGAAATGTTGTTAATAACTCAATCTTCATTTTATTTCCTAAATTTACTAATCACTTTTTTTGATTAAGAACCGCAAAATATAGCGTTTTATTGTTCATTAAGCTGACTATACACTTAAGCATAATTATTACATTACTTTTACTAAAAAAAAGTAATAACAAAAGGCATTTATTATGAGAATCGCTATTTTATCTAGAAACAAAAATTTATATTCTACTCGACGCTTAAAAGAAGCGGGTGAAGCCATGGGGCATAAAGTTGACATTATTGATACCTTACATTGCTATATGGATATCACTAGTACTCGCTCTACGGTTCGTTACAAAGGTGAAGAATTACCACATTATGATGCAATTATCCCTCGTATTGGCGCATCCGTTACTTTTTACGGCACGGCTGTCGCAAGACAATTTGAAATGATGGGCACATTTAATATTAATGAATCTGTTGCTATTAGCCGTTCACGCGATAAGTTGCGTTCCTTACAATTATTATCACGTAAAGGCATTGGCTTACCGCGCACTGGCTTTGCTAGCAAACCTGATAATATTAAAGATTTAATTAAAAATGTCGGTGGAGCGCCCGTTGTGATTAAATTATTAGAAGGTACACAAGGTATAGGCGTAGTGTTAGCGGATACCGCAAAAGCGGCTGAAGCTATCATCGAAGCTTTTATGGGCTTGAAAGCGAACATTTTAGTACAAGAGTTTGTTAAAGAAGCTGGTGGTGCTGATATTCGTTGTTTAGTTATTGGCGGTAAAGTAGTTGCTGCAATGAAACGACAAGGCGCAGAAGGTGAGTTTCGTTCTAATTTGCATCGTGGTGGCTCAGCTGAAGTGGTTAAATTAACTAAAGAAGAACGAGAAACAGCCGTTAAGGCTGCCAAAGTGATGGGCTTGAATTTATGCGGTGTTGATTTACTTCGTTCACAAAATGGTCCTATGGTAATGGAAGTTAATTCATCACCTGGTTTAGAAGGTATTGAAACGGCAACAGGAAAAAATGTTGCTGGTATGGTGTTTGAGTTTTTAGAAAAAAATGCAAAGCCCAATATGAATAAGACCATTGGCAAGGGATAATTGAGGATTTAGTATGGACAAATTGACTATAGGTGACTTTGATATATTACCGGGCGAGCAACGAAAAATAGACTTGCCAGTGGCTAAATTATATACCGACGCAGATGTTTCTTTACCTGTTCATATCATCAGGGCTAAAAAAGCAGGGCCGACTATTTTCATTAGTGCCGCGGTTCATGGTGATGAGTTAAATGGTATTGAAATTATTCGCCGTTTAATTAATGAAAAGAAATTTAAAATCACCAAAGGCACTGTGATAGCGGTGCCAATGGTTAATGTGTATGGCGTAGTAAATCAAAGCCGTTATATGCCTGACAGACGTGATCTTAATCGTTGCTTTCCGGGATCGGCAAAAGGCTCTTTGGCAGGACGTGTTGCACATATTTTTTTAAATGAGATAGTGAAACATTGTGATTACGGCATTGATTTACATACTGGCGCTATTCATCGTTCTAATTTACCTCAAATAAGAGCTGATATGTCTGATAGTGAAACCAAAGACTTAGCCGAAGTTTTTGGCGTACCAGTTATATTAAATTCTAATTTGGTTGATGGCTCACTGAGAGAGTCTGCGGTAAAAAGTCAAACCAAAGTATTATTGTACGAAGCAGGCGAAGCGCTACGATTTGATGAATTTTCAATTCGTGCTGGTATGAAAGGTATCTTGAATGTATTGCAGCATTTAGGTATGACCAGAAAAGTCAGTACAGCGAAAAAGAAAAAAACAGTGCCTTTCATTGCTAATGGTAGTCAATGGGTAAGAGCCAATGCGAGCGGTATTGTGCATAATCTTGTCAATTTAGGTGATCAAATCACTAAAGGGCAAATGTTAGCTGAAATTGGCAGCCCTTACGGTGATGTTATTGGTTACGTTGAAGCAACACGATCAGGTATATTAATTGGCAAACAAAATATTCCGCTTGTTCAAGAAGGGGAGGCGATGTTTCATATTGCTTACTTTAGTGAAAATGATGGAGATATTGCCGAGCATATCGAAACAGTGCAAGAGCAATTGTTACCTGAAAATGATGATTAGTGTTTGAATTTATACTTGGTTAATACCTGAACTCAAGCTTGAATGAAATTTTAAATTAAAGCTTGAGTTCATATTTGTACTACAGAAGATGATTAAATATGAAAAATAAAATAATTATTGGTCGACTAGAAGCGATTGACCTACCTGAATTAGGCATTGAAGATTTAGAAGTAAGAGTCGATACCGGGGCAAAAACGTCATCATTACATGTCGATAATATTACAAAAGTGATAGTTGATGGTATACATAATGTGACCTTTGATATTCATCCCGATGCTCATATTGTTAACCGCATCGTAACGTGTACCGCGCCAATAAGTGATATACGCAAGATAAAATCATCTAATGGTACTTCAGAACAGCGATATGTCATTGAAACAACGATTAAGTTAGGAAATGAGTCATGGGTGATTGAAATCACCTTAACTGATCGCTCTGACATGAGTTATTTAATGTTGTTGGGCCGTGAAGCCCTTGGAGAACGATTTTTGGTTGATCCGTCACAAGTCTTTTTGGGAGAAAAATAAAAGTTAAATGAGGAATATTTATGGATTTTGAACGGTTAAATACGCTTTTATCATTAGAGATATTCACTATTTCGGATCAACCTATTAGCTTAGGTGATTTGTTGATGATTCCGCTCTTTGTAATTGTGGGCATTTTTGTCACCAAATGGGCGGTGAAATTAATAACTAACCGTTTAACCACTAAAAAAACTGATCCGAACATCATCCACTTATTACAACGAGTGCTCTACGTTATAGCTATTGCGATTATAGCGATAACAATACTTGATTTAATTAACATCCCCATCACCGCATTTGCGTTTTTATCTGGTGCTATTGCGATTGGTTTTGGTTTTGGTGCGCAAAATATTATCAATAACTTTATAAGTGGCTGGATTTTGATGTGGGAAAGACCCATTCGAATAGGCGATTTTTTGGAAGTTGAAGACGCTAAAGGTATTGTTGAAGAAATCAATACCCGCTCTACCAGAATAAGAAGAGTTGATGGTGTTCATTTACTGATACCTAATAGCAAATTACTTGAAAATACGGTTGTTAACTGGACCTTGGTCGATAGATTAGTGAGAACATCGGTTAAAGTTGGGGTGGCATATGGTTCACCAGCAAAAAAAGTAGCAGCTCTTATTTTACAAGCGACAGAAGAGGATAGTGCTGTTTTAAAAGAGCCGAAACCCCTTGTTACTTTTGAAGATTTTGGTGATAACTCGCTAATTTTCGAGACGACCTATTGGATACACTCAAATGTTGAAGGCGGTTTACGAATAACGAGAAGTAATATCCGTTTTCGATTAGATGAGTTATTTGAAGAGAATAATATTGTTATTGCCTTCCCACAAAGAGATGTACATCTTGATGGGTCAGTAACGCTAATTAATAACGCTAACCAAGACACTAAGCAACATACGGTTTAATCATTATGTGTAGATTTATCGCTTATTCGGGTGAAAGTATCCTTATGAATACTTTAATTTTTGATGCGAGTAATTCATTAGTACAACAAAGTAAAAAAGCAAAAATGCGCGTTAATCCACTCAATGGAGATGGCTTTGGCGTAGGTTGGTATCCTGAGCATGGTGACCCAATTCCTGGCACTTTTGTCAGCGTTGAACCCGCATGGAGTAATCGTAATTTAGGGCAGATAGCGAGTAAAATTCCCACGCATCATTTTTTTGCTCATGTAAGGGATGCTTCAGTTGGTATGCCAGTTTCGCAAAGTAATTGCCATCCTTTTCAATATGGGCCTTATTTATGGATGCACAATGGAAGGCTTGATCAATTTAGCCGGTTTAGACGTTTAATTCTTAATAATTTGTCAGATCAGGCATTTGATTTTATCAAAGGAAATACTGATTCTGAATGTGCTTTCGCACTATTTTTAGATGAAATAGACTTTGATGAAGAGGCATCGCTAGAAAAATTAAAACAAGCAATGAAAACAACAATATCCATAATCAATGGTTATAGAAAACAAGTTAATGCCGATACCAATGCTTTTATGAATTTTGCTTTAACGAATGGGAAGGTTAGCTTATTTACTCGTTATTCATCAAACGTAGATGTTAGACCCGCCTCTCTGTTTTATAGTCAAAGTGAAGATAATATTATTGTGTCTTCAGAGCCACTTTCTGACATTAAAGCACACTGGACAAAAGTTGAAAGAAGCACCTTAGTATCGATAGAAAATAATAAGGTGACTACCGAACCTTTGTGATCTAACTTGACTCATTTAATGTTGTAATTCGCCGTAGATTAAAGACAAATACGCTTAATATACGATATTAAAAAGTTTTATATAATAACCATATCATCTCTATGTACAATCACTTTACTTGGGCAAAAACCTAAAATACTTTGTATTTTCTCAGAGTTTTCACCTTTTATTCTAAATAAATCTTGATAGTTATATTGGCAAATACCTTTAGCAATAATGGCCTTGGTATTTACATCAATAAGTTCAAGTGACTCACCGGCTAAAAATTCGCCGCTTATCGCTAGAATGCCGGAAGGTAAAAGAGAAGCACCTTTATTTTTCACCGCATTAACGGCCCCACTATCAAGGAATAATTGCCCATGACTTTTTAACGTGTGCTTTAACCAGTGTTTTTTAGCCTTACTCACTTCTTTACTTGCTAAAAAATGCGTACCAGGATTTTCTCCTGCTAATATTTTGTCAAATACTTGGCTGTTACTACCGTTCAATATATAGGTTTCAATACCGTTTTCCACGGCTTTCTCTGCGGCTTGAATTTTGGTTTTCATCCCACCTGTGGCAATGGGATTATTGGTTGTACCTGCCATTGCATATATTGCATCGGTAATTTCAGAAATTTCGCATAGCATTTCAGCGTCATCGTTTATTTTCGGGTCTTTATCATAAACACCGTCAATGTCACTTAAGATAATCAAGCAGTCCGCTTCACTAATAAGGGCTACTAAAGCGGCTAGATTATCGTTATCTCCCACTTTCAACTCTTCAGTGGCAACCGTGTCGTTTTCATTAACAACTGGGATAATACCGTTGGCTAATAAAATACGCAGCGTATTTTTTATATTAATATAACGCTCGCGATCTTTTAAGTCACCATGAGTGATTAACAATTGACTACAGGGTACATCAAAAAAACGCTGCCAATTAGCCATCATTTTCATTTGTCCTACAGATGCCATTGCTTGTTTGGTTGGAATAGAAGGAATTGGCGAGCCATGTTGAATTAGATGACGCCCAGCGGCCACGCTACCTGAAGACACCAAGATAACTTCTTTATTTTCTTGACGACATTTAGTCACAAAGCGTGCGATGGCTTGGATATACTTGCCACTACAACCATTATTATCTGGCGACACCAACGCACTACCAACTTTGATTACTACACGATTGAAATTCATGTTTTACTATACCTATCGTAGGTAAAAGTGCCCCAGACACTGCACTTTTACAAAAAAAGAATGCTATTCTGTCAGAAGTAAATCTAACATTTGATACGTTAGTTTAATTTGAATCGATAGTCTTACGTTCAAACCATAAGTTCATAAAACAAGATGTCAGTTTTTGTTCTATATCCATTGCCTTTTCTGTTGGACAAAAGATAGTGAAAAATACTTGTGTATCACCAAGTTCGGATGTCGCGACTTGAATATGTGGCTCAGGGCCTGCAATACTAACGTCTAAACGACTTTCTATAAGTTGATTATAACGAATAGCTACATCTTTAAAATCGTCACAATATTCATGCGCTTTGTCTTGCAGTTCATCAATAAAATCAAAGGGATTTACGCTACTGTCGCGCACAATAGTAAAATGATGAATCGCGTATCGTTTCATAAAGTTTAGATTTTTTATGACAGAAGTAATCAGCTGGCTGTTAGGCAAATAAAGTGTTTTCCCCGTATATTGATAATCATCTTTATCTACTTCTAAAAGTGTTAGTTTTGCCCAATCGGTTGAATGGACCTCTCCGTAGTAATTCCCTACTTGCACCCAATCGCCAATACGAAATGGTCGACTAGATAATAGGTAAATAAATCCAATAAAACATTGGATAAATTCTCTAGTAGCTAAAACAATAGCTACGATAAAAGCAGCAATAGAAAAGGCAAACTTTTGAATTTCTTCTGCCCAAATATTAAATATGGTGATAATCATCAATATAGTAAATATATTGTTGACCATATTTATTTGTGTTCTTTTGTCCTCTTTTGATTTTCTTTTTATTATTTTTACAATGGAGTATTTAACTATAAAAATAATAATAATAAATATAGACGTGATTACTAACTTATTATTAATAAACAGATCTGTTAACGATGAAAAATCGATGTTTTCTTCTAACCAATTCATTATTATTTACTACTTACGGTACTTTTAAAAGATGGTAATGAGAGAGCGATTTGTTTAAAGGTGAATTTATTATTAATTTCATCTGTGCCTTTATTAGCTAAGGCCAAACTGGAGATTAATAAGCTAATAAAGACAAATATTAGAACTAATATATTAATATCTCTTTCGGATTTTTTTTTCATTTTTTATGCGTATAGGAGTAGAATATAGCGCAATTGTAGGGGTAGAACAGAAACAATCAAGCGCAATAATTTGTTTAAACTAATCAAAATAATTGATTAAACTAAGTGAGCTAATTAAATGAACAGTATATATGAAGTGAAATCAACAGAAGTACCTTTGACTTTATTAGTTTCATATATTACATCAGCGCTTATGATTTAACATAGCACGATTAAGTTATAAGCTTTAGAAATAGAACCAATAGAAACTTATGTTTCGATAGTGGACTAAAGGCAGAGTTATTCTCAGCTAATAGGTTTGGTTTTCTACGTTCGCATATTAATTTTTAAAGCTTGAATGTCTGAAACCTTTCCTCAACGGCCACCTTGTTAATTGATTCTTCCAAGACCGCTCCCCCAGAAACCTATTAAGGCAAAAAACTACCACAAAGAACTAAGACGCTTGCCCGACAACAGCGTAATTGGAAATAGTGACGGTTAGTTTCTATCTCACTTGGGGTCGAATGCCATAGAAAAACACTGCTAATGTCAGCTATCCTTGAAGATAGTGAACATAATATTGGTGATGATTTACATCAGAATTAGGACCGTTTTGTGGCATGACCTGAACTGTGTTGATGATTGCTCTACTTCCGCTTATGGCTAAAAGCCGAAATATTAATTTAGTCACTTGAAGCTTCCATTTAGTGCACAAAATTATCTTAACCTCTTAGTGGCAAACCTAATATTATTCAGTGGTCATCGTAAATGTCTTTCGATGGTAGTGTGGGATGATAATGACTGGCAGTTCTGATGTAATTGGGTGGCAAAACTGATGTAATAACCCACTGACTCACGAGTGATGCATTGATAAAGAAAAAGATGATCGGGTATACTTTTTTATCTCTGGTTAATCAGTAGATTTGACCTTTTAATTCAAGTTGAGTTAGATATAAACGCATCTCAAACTCTAACTGATGGTAGTCTGGTAACATATGTTGGCACAATTGGTAAAATGCTTTATCGTGTGGCTTGATCCTGATGTGAGCTAACTCATGAACAACGATCATTTCTAAGAATACTTCAGGTGCCGTTTTGAAAATATCACTAATTCGTATTTCATTTTTACTTTTTAACTTATTTCCCTGAACTCTTGAAATAAATGTATGCAAGCCCAAAGCATTATTTACAACATGTATTTTTTTATCGTAAATAACTTTACTTAATGGGGAGGACTTTCGTAAATGAGTATTCTTTAAACTCATGACATATTCACGAAGCATTTTATCATTGTTAATATTATGTATTTGGGGATGTTTCTGAAGTAAAAAATGACCTAATGTATCTTTTTCGATCATCGTTCTTATTTGATCTTGTACTTCAATTGAATATGAAGATAAGTACTTTAATGGAGCTGCTTTAACTTTTGAAGATGACATTCTTAAGCTTAGATAATCGAATAAATAAAATTGTACCTTACTTATTTTTATTCTGATAGTGATAAAATCTCAAGTCGAAAATACAAAGAAAGAATACTGTCTTGACGTAATCTAGTCGTACTCAACAAAACGTGTCCTAGTTGCTTTCAGTAACCCTGAGCATATCACCGCACATATCTGCAAAACATTGTTGGCATAAATCAATGTCAATCTGTTTCCCGTCACCATGAATCGAGCCATAGCCACATTGATTACTAATGGAGATGAATTCTTGAAATTCATAGTCACTATCAGCACTTGCTTCTATGCCACAGCCATCACAAACCAAAGTAGTAACTTTCTGCATAGTGACCGTTTTAAATGTTTTCATTATTCCCCCCCTAAAACCTTTGTTTTTTGATCCCCTCGATTTTTCCAAAACTGTTCTGATACGCCGGTTATTTCCACGAGTTTATTAATTAGGTCTGGCGTGATGGTGAGTTCATCCTCTCTGAATTGGTGAAATTCCTTAGCAGTTAACCCTAGTTTTTCTTGAATATGTTCATCTGATAGTTGATGGCTTCTTTGCCAACGAATAAATATACTTGAAAAATACATTTTTCGAGTGGTCGAGCTAGTTGGTAGTAAATTTTCAATTTGCTTTAGTGTGTAGCTATAAATACTTTTTCCTTGCCCAATGCGAAGGGATTTTTCGTTTCCTTTAAAGTACAACTCACCTTGTGTAACCATTTCTATCGCATAATTTTTTATCTCTTCCGGAAATGATTCAATAGGCGCACAATTGATATTGCCCATACCGCCATTACCTAAAATATATAACCGACTATCATCCTTAGTATCAACACCAACAAGTAGCCAATCAGGATGATTAGGACGTATTAAACGGGCCTTGAATTTGTCAATCGTTAACATAAATCACCTCAATTCACTCAGCCCTAAAGCAATAGCTTCTTGTTGAAAACGACCAGATATATTGATCACTCGTTCGTAAGCACTAGTCAAGAAATGTTCCTCAGCTACCTCACTAGCGTCGTAAAATACTGGCTGTTTAACAATATCATCAAACCCCTTTAAATCAACTTCAACTATGGGTGGGCTTGCTTTTTTCTTATCGAAAGTCACGGAACTTAAATTTTCACCTTCAATATCCTCTTGAACGACTGCTTTCATCTTCTCAAACTTAACAACATCAGCCTCAAAAGGAACATCTTGTTTAACGCGATATGCATACTCCAGAAGCTTAGGCTCAGCAGGCATGTACATAATAGCTTCTTTATTTTTAGAGCCAGTCATTCTCAGTATTCGACCTAAAATTTGTCTAAAGTGCATTTCAGTCTTTATATTGGTGAGGTGGCAACAAATCTGCAAACGAGGAATGTTCGTTCCTTCACTGATCATTCCTACCGATATAATCCACTTAGTTTGTGCACCTCTAAATTGTTGAATAATACTTGTAGGCTCAATTTCTCTGTAGGTAACAACAACGGTATCTTCGTTAAAGCAGGACTTCATTAATGTTGATATTTGTCGTGCATGCTCAACAGATGACGCAACAATTAACCCTGCCGCATCTAAGTTTTTTATTCGAATTGAGCTTAGCTTTTTTTGTGCTGAAGAAATTACGTATTTAATTACTGCTTCATTTTCAATAATCTCCTGATAAGGAACAACTGACTCCGTTAATAAAGATTTAAAGCTACTGAATGTTTTTGTCTCAACGTCATCTACAACCGAAATATTATTATTATCAATAGCAATAATCTGCGGTACACGACAAACATCGTCTGTAATGGCCTCAGAAAGCCCATAAACATAATCACATGATATTTTGTTGCTAGGATGCATATAATTTGAAAGAACAATAGGAGCAGCATCTGAGCGCCAAGGAGTTCCCGTTAACGCTAATGTAAATTTAGCCTTGTCTTGAATGTTCAGTATTATCTGTTCACCCCATGCATTGGCATTATCAATATTCGATCCCGCACAATGATGAATCTCATCAAAAATAACGAAAACTCGATACCGCTCAAATAACTGCCAAAAGTTAGCATCTAAATACTGTAAATTTTGATACGTTAAAGATCTCCCTCTAGCGCCTATCAGACCATCAAAGCGCTCTTGAGTTTTTAGCTGCAAGCTTGCACTAAAATCTTGAGAAACAATGGAAGAAGGTGAAAAGCAAATAATTAAATCAACCATGTTATTTTTTAACAATTGATCGGCCAATTCAGATGCCATCAGGGTTTTACCTGCTCCTGGTGTTGCTAAAGCTAAAAAATGGCTAGTGCCATTCAGGTATTGTTTTAAAGCTAAATTAATACAGTCAGCTTGCCATTGTCGTAGTTTCATATTTTCTCTAGTGGTTCATCTTGCTTAAGTAAGCCTTCAATAGCCCTGATCTTCCCTAATATTCTCGTGTTGTTATCTCTAGCTTTATTGTATTGCGGTTGTAATTCATCAACTAACTCAGGAAACTCTGAATAAAGCTCTTTATAAGCTTCAGACTCACCAATATTTAATAGCAGTTCAGATTTATAGAGATTCAATTTACCAAGCAACTTCACTTGCTTATCACCCTGTTTTTCAGATGAATTAGTTACGTCAAACTGAGCCAGTATTGTTATTGCATTAACATCAAAAACGTCTGTTTTATTAAATCGGGTAAATCCCTTTTTATTCGATACCAACTTCTTCAACCAACCTTTTTTTACTAGTTTTAAAAGTTCGGCATATATATTACGCCTAACTGTTGTAGGCACTAAAGAAGGGTCACTTTTTAAGGCTAAATAAGCCGACCGGACATCACTCGTTGTGAAGTGATCAAAGTTTGTCGCGACAATAATTTGAGCTACAAAAGGGTCAAATTTCAAAGTAAATCCTACTCAACTTTAAATAATAATGGGTATTATAGGGCGTGGTGCTTGAGCGCTCAACATGAAAATCTAATCATTTTGCCTAAAGGAAAATTCTGGTGAGTGATTTAGTTAAAAAGTTTGGTGAAATGTTACGGTCAAAACGTAAAGAGGCCGGATATTCTCAAGAGAGTTTTGCCGCCTATGTTGGTATCGAAAGAGGTAATTACGGCAAGATGGAAAGAGGTACAGTAAATATTAAATTAGAAACGTTATACAAGTTAGCTAATGCACTAAATTGTGAATTTGAAGAGATAATGCCTTCAAGATTAAAGCATAAAACTAATCTAGATTAATTTTATGGTATATTTTACTCCATATATTTAAGAGGTATGAATCAGCATTAAGCATACATGTTTAGTTTTCTATGCCGAGCTTAGGGGGGACATATGCCATAAAAATTATGATCACTTGGTGCGCACAGCTGACATTAGTATTTATTTTTTTGCCATACATTTTCTAATGACTATTAAAAACCTAAAAAAATCCCATACTATGGTTTTTCTCTTTTACCATTTATCTAGATAAGTTTTTACTTTTACAAAAACGTTTTGATATATACTTTTCGCTACTTCTGCGCGCTAGTCATTTTCGCTGACCTTAAGTCTCAAGGAATTAATATGGAACAGACCACTAATATAATTGAACTATTAAAAGATAATAGCTTTCCATCAGTTACTTTACTTGATGGGAGTTGGGGAAGCGGGAAAACTCATTATATCAAGAATGAATTAGAAGGTGCTTTGAAATGCGAGTTTGAAACTCATACAGTTCATTATCTATCTTTGTACGGGATATCAAATATAGATGACTTTAGAGACAAGCTAATCTCCCTTACCATGACTGGAAATAGTGACAGTTCAAAGTTGACAGACATGCTTTCAGGATTAATAGATAACGCTGGTAGATTTTCAGGAGAAAAAGGCATTGGCGGGATTATAAATGGTATTTCAGGTGCAGTTAAATATAAATTTTATTCTCAATTAGATGAAGTGATTTTGTTACTTGATGATTTAGAACGCGTATCTGAAGATAAAACAATTAAAGATATCCTTGGCGAATGCCTTAATTTAGCTGAAACAAAAAATATAAAGGTTATAGTTATTGCCAATGAAGAAAAGTTAACATGCAAAGATGATATTGAAAAAGTATTCAATGATAAGGTTAACTTTTCTTATAGCCTTGAGGAAGTTGCATTAATTTTGAAAGACGAGTTTAACTTCTTATTAAATAATAATTTATATAATGAACTTGTATTTCAAATTAAATCAACTCAATCCACAAATATAAGGGTTCTTAAGCTGTCTCTTATACACATCTGACGCTGCCGACGAG
>OJFU01000358.1_pt1 | contig 13545 bp, 16 predicted proteins | sample 1594331 | NCBI WGS metagenome assembly OJFU01 (sample SAMN05416801, study PRJEB24817) | seawater metagenome | isolation source: Sea water | place: Canada:Atlantic | collected 2013-11 | reverse complement strand
ATGAGGGACTGGGTAAGCAATATTGATGACACTTACTATATTATTGGAAGTGTTACAGGTCCGCACCCATATCCAATGATCGTAAGAGATTTTAATTCAGTTGTTGGACAAGAAGTTATTAAACAATCCAATGATCTTTTTAATAAGATGCCAGATGCAATTGTTGCATGTGTAGGCGGTGGCTCAAATGCAATGGGAATTTTCTATCCATTTATTGAAGTTCAAGAAACTAGGTTAATAGGTGTTGAAGCTGGAGGAAAGGGTGTATCCACTGGAGAGCATGCGGCCCCTCTGAATGATGGAACCCCTGGAGTTCTTCATGGTGCTCGTAGTTATTTAATGCAAGATGAAGCTGGTCAAGTAAAGGATACTAAATCAGTTTCTGCTGGGCTGGACTATCCTGGCGTAGGTCCTGAACATTCATGGCTAAAAGATATTGGAAGAGCAGAGTATGTTGCAGTTAGTGATGATGATGCTTTAAAAGCATTCCATGAGGTCACAGAGTTAGAAGGAATTATGCCCGCTCTTGAAACAGCTCATGCTTTTGCCTATCTAGAACCACTTATGAAAGAATTAGACTCGTCAGCAAATGTAGTTATAAATGTTTCTGGGCGTGGTGATAAAGATATAAATACTGTCGCTGAAATAGACGGCATAGAATTTTGAACAGATTAACTTCGACCCTATCAAACCTTAAAGCTAATAATCAAAAAGCGCTTGTAGCGTATCTTGTTGCAGGTGATCCTGATATGGACTCAACCCTTGATTTAATGCACTTATTTGTTGAGTCAGGTGTTGATGTAATTGAAATTGGCGTCCCGTTTACAGATCCTATTGCAGAAGGACCAACCATTCAAAGAGCACATGATCGCGCACTAAAAAATAATATATCTTTAAAAATGATTTTATCTCTTGTAGATGAATTTAGAAAAAGCAATAAAGAAACTCCAATAGTTCTTATGGGGTATTTAAATACTTTTATTTCTCATATTGAACTAGTTCAAGCAACTGGCAAAGATGGTATTGATTCAATATTGGTTGTTGATATACCAGGAGAATTAAATTTAGAATCCTATGGAATAAGCAACCCTAATATCAATACTATTTCATTAATCTCTCCAACAACTAAAGAGAACAGAGTTGAACTGATTGCTAATAACAGCACAGGATTTATCTATTACGTTAATTTAAGAGGTGTAACTGGCTCTTCAAATCTCAACATATCTGAAATTGAAAATAATATTGGTAGAATCAAAAAATATACTGATCTTCCAACACTAGCTGGGTTTGGAATAAAAACAGCAGAAGATGCAAAAACGTTGGCTAAGTTCTCTGATGGCATCATTATTGGTTCATCTATTGTAGAGATGATAAATGAAGCATCAACAACCAAAGAGTTTGATAGAATAGGTAAATACATTAAGGATATGAAAATAGCTATATCATGAACTGGTTAACGAAGCTTATACCTTCAATGGGCTCTTCAAAGCCTAAAAGCAAGGTGCCTGATGGATTGTGGAGTTCATGCCCATCTTGTGAATCAGTCCTTTATGCCCCTGAATTAGAGAAATCATTATTTGTCTGCCCTAAATGCGATCATCATCTTAGAATAGGAGCTAGAAAAAGACTTGAAATCTTTCTTGATAATGGTTTTTTTCATGAAATAGCACCCGATATTAGAACTAAAGATGCTCTTAAATTTAGAGACACTAAACACTACACATCTAGAATAAAAGATGCAATATCTTCAACTGGAGAGAATGAAGCAATCATTATAGGAAAGGGGTCATTAGACACAATGCCAGTAGTTGTAGCTGCTTTCGAATTTAGGTTCATGGGTGGTTCAATGGGAGGCGTTGTGGGTGAAAAATTTGTTCAAGGAGTTAATGAGGCTATTGCTGATCACTCACCATTTATTTGTTTCGCAACAAGTGGCGGAGCCAGGATGCAGGAATCAATGATTTCATTAATGCAGATGGCAAAAACATCTGCCGCACTTCAAAAATTAAAAGCTGCAAATCTTCCATACATATCTGTAATGGTAGACCCAATCTACGGTGGTGTTTCTGCAAGTCTTGCTATGCTTGGCGATATCAATATCGCGGAGCCTGATGCATTGGTAGGCTTTGCTGGAAGAAGGGTAATCGAGCAAACCGTTAGAGTGGATCTTCCGGATGATTTTCAAAAGTCTGAGTTCTTATTAAAAAATGGTGCAATTGATATGATTGTGCATAGACGCGATATCAGATCCAAAGTTCATGGGCTTTTAAAGAAAATATATAAAAATTAATGGATATTCAAAGATTTGTTGGGTTAGCTTTTAGCATAGGGTTATTACTTCTGACTCTATTTGTTTTTTTAAAGCCTCAAATAGACTACCAGCAAGAGCAAACAATTGATTTGGTTAATACTATTGAAGAGGTGGTTGCGGATAAACCTGATCAGGTTGTTGTTATCGATGAGAAGAAGCAGCAGATAGAGCCAGTAGAAGATATTATTGAGCCTTCTGAAGTTAAAAGTACAAACTTGGATGCTATGAATATAAAAAAATCTGATTTTGATTTATTTGTATTAAGAGTTCATGTTCTATCTTCACAAGATAATGCAACTGCGATGGTAACCAAATTACAAGAGAATGGAATCATTGCATTTACTGAAATATTTGGCGAGGAAAAGAATCTTCATGCTGTTTATGTTGGCCCATTTATAGATGAGAATGATATTCATAACAATATAGAACTCATACAAAAAGTATCTGAAACGACAGAGGGAGAAATTTTTAGATGGAAGCTCTAGGCTTAAATGTTGCAGATTGGTTTATCTTAGTTGTATTAACCGCATCAGGTTTAATATCTTTAGCTAGGGGTTTTACAAAAGAGTTTTTATCACTATTTTTATGGATATTTGCTTTTATAGCTGCCGTTAGTCTTGAGTTCTTAGCAACTCCAAAAATTAATGAATTTATAGGCAATGAAGAGATATCTAAAATACTTGCTTATATTGTTGTATTTATGATTTGCATCATTCTTGGCGGAATGGTTATTAAATTTATAAGTAAGTTAATCAAATGGTCGGGTGCTTCGGGTTTTGATAGATTCCTCGGAGTCTTATTTGGCCTAACAAGAGGCCTTATTGTTTTATTTGTAATATTCTTACTATTGCCAGCAAGTGTTAAATCTACAGATTTAATAGATCAATCAAAGATAACACCAATCATTGAAAAATATGCTCCTCAAATAGAAGCATATCTAAGAAATTTAATAGATAATAAAAATATTGTTGAGGAGGCTATAGAAATCATTGAGCCAATCAAAGAAAATATTGTTGATGAGGCTAGAGAAATGATTGAGCCGGTTAAAGAAAACTCAACGCCAAACTCTGATAATTTAAATTCTGAAAAAGGGGATTCCTAATGTGTGGAATAGTTGGAATTTCTGCAGAAAGTAATGTTGCTGCAGAAATTTATGACTCATTATTAATGCTTCAGCATAGAGGCCAAGATGCCGCGGGCATGGTTGTATGTGACTCTGAAGGAAAACTCAATAGTAGAAAATCTATGGGATATGTAAGAGATGTATTCCAGCAGAATCATATGAATAAGTTGGTAGGAAACTATGGGATAGGCCATGTTAGATATCCAACAGCTGGCGGTGCAGGAAAAGAGTTTGCTCAGCCTATGTATGTTAATTCTCCTTATGGAATAAGCTTAGCCCACAATGGAAACCTTACTAATTCTAAGGAATTAGCCAAACAGTTGTTTCATGCAGAGATGAGACATCTAAATACTGATTCTGATTCAGAAGTCCTGCTTAATATATTTGCCCATGAACTTGGCAAGCAAAGAGAGATCTACCCATCTGCTGAACATATATTTAAAGCTGTAACCAAGACGCATAGAAGATGCGATGGTGCTTATGCTGTTCTTGCATTAATCACAGGGCATGGAATATTAGGCTTCAGGGATAATAATGCAATTAGGCCTCTATCCATTGGAATTAGAAAAGGGCAAACAAGAGATGAGTATATTATTGCATCAGAAGATGCATTATTTACCTCACAAGGTTTTGAAAAATTAAGAGATGTTGAGCCTGGTGAGGCAGTATTTATTGATAAAAATGGAAACTTTTTCTCACAACAGTGCGCAGAAGCTCCAGAAAAGAAACCGTGTATATTTGAGTATGTCTATTTCTCAAGGCCAGATTCTAAAATTGATGAAATTTCAGTTTATAAGGCAAGGATGAGAATGGGTTCAAAATTAGCCCAATCTATCAAAAAGATTAACTCTGATCATGATATAGATGTGGTTATTCCTATACCAGACAGCTCTACGACTGCAGCTCTTCAACTGGCTGTTGATTTAGATGTCCCTTACAGAGAAGGTTTTGTAAAGAATAGATATATAGGTCGCACATTTATCATGCCTTACCAAGAGGAACGTAAGAAGTCTGTTAGAAGAAAATTAAATATCTTAGATCTTGAGTTCAGAGGTAAGAACGTTCTTTTAGTTGATGACTCTATAGTTCGAGGAACTACGAGTAAAAAGATTATTGAAATGGCAAAAGAGTCTGGAGCTAAAAAAGTTTATTTCGCATCTGCTGCTCCTGCAATTAAGTATCAAAATTTATACGGAATAGATATGCCTGCTACTAAAGAACTAGTTGCCTCAAATAGAACGCATGAAGAGGTGGCAAAAGAGATAGGTGCGGATTGGTTAATTTATCAAACCTTAGAAGACTTAATTGATACCGTTCAATATGGAAACCCTGATATCAAGGAGTTTGAAACTTCTATCTTTACAGGGGATTACATAACACCGCTTGGTGAGAATTATCTTCAAGATCTTGAAGATTCAAGACAAGACGATGTTAAGGCCCAAAGAGAAAACGCTTAAATTAAGGGTTAACTATATTTACTGCTGAAATTTTTGCTGAATCAGCACTTTCAACGTAAGTATCAATTTCATTAAAGTTTAAATATTTATATATATCATCTGACAGAGGATTTATATCTTCCATGTACCGGTGATATTCTTCAACTGTTGGCAATTTCCCTAATATAGAAGCGATTGCAGATAGTTCTGCTGAAGCAAGAAATACATTAGCTCCATCTCCTAATCTATTTGGAAAATTCCTTGTTGAAGTAGAAACTACTGTTGAGTTTGCTAATACCCTAGCTTGGTTACCCATACACAGTGAACATCCTGGTAATTCAGTTCTAGCGCCAGATACACCAAATACATTATAAATACCTTCTTCCATGAGTTGTTTTTCATCCATCTTAGTTGGAGGAACTACCCATAATCGAGCCTTGGTTCCATTATGCTTTTGAAGCAATGTTCCTGCTGCTCTAAAGTGGCCTATGTTTGTCATACATGACCCAATGAATACTTCTTGGATCTCAGTATTAGCTACTTCTGACAATGGTTTAATATCATCAGGATCGTTTGGACATGCTAGCAATGGTTCTGTAATTTCATTGAGATCAATCTCAATAATTTCTGCATATTCTGCATTAGCATCAGGTACCAAGAGTTCAGGATTTTCTATCCACTCTTCCATTGCTTGAGCTCTTCTTTCTAATGTCTTTGCATCACCGTAGCCACTAGCAATCATCCATCTCAACATAACAATATTAGATTTGAGATATTCTATGATTGGCTCTTTATTTAACCTGACTGTACACCCAGATGCAGATCTTTCTGCAGATGCATCAGATAATTCAAATGCTTGTTCAACCTTCATATTTGGCAAACCTTCAATTTCCAAACATTTGCCTGAGAAAATATTTTTCTTACCTTCTTTAGCAACAGTCAGCAATCCTTTTTGTATTGCCGCATAAGGGATTGCATTTACAAGATCTCTTAAAGTAATTCCTGGTTGCATCTCACCTTTAAATCTAACTAGTACAGATTCAGGCATATCCAGTGGCATGACTCCAAGAGTTGCAGCAAAAGCAACTAGCCCTGATCCTGCAGGAAAGCTTATTCCAAGAGGGAACCTTGTGTGACTATCACCACCAGTTCCAACTCCATCAGGTAACAACATTCTGTTTAACCATGAGTGAATAATTCCATCACCTGGTCTTAATGAAACTCCACCTCTATTCATAATAAAGTCAGGCAGATTGTGTTGTGTTTCTATATCAACTGGCTTTGGATAAGCAGCAGTATGACAAAATGATTGCATTACAAGATCTGCAGAGAAACCTAGGCAAGCTAGTTCTTTTAATTCATCTCTAGTCATTGGGCCTGTTGTATCTTGAGAGCCTACTGTGGTCATTCTTGGCTCACAGTATGTTCCAGGTCTAATTCCTTCAACTCCACAAGCTTTTCCAACCATTTTTTGAGCTAACGTGTAACCTTTATCTGAATCATCTGCATCATCAGGTCTTTTAAAAACATCTGTAGGTTCAAGATCCAAAGCTTCACGGGTCTTATCTGTAAGCTGTCTTCCAATGATTAATGGAATTCTTCCATTAGCTCTTACTTCATCTAGAATGACATTAGTTTTTAATTCAAACGTTGTAATTACTTCATTGGTATTTGCATCCAATACTCTGCCATTATGTGGCTCAAGGATAATTTCCTGACCCATTTCCATATTAGAAACATCTAATTCAATAGGGAAGGCGCCTGAATCTTCTAAAGTATTAAAAAAGATAGGAGCAATTTTTCCACCAAAACAGAATCCACCTTCTTTTTTGTTTGGTATACAAGGTATTTCATCACCCATGTGCCATAGAACTGAGTTTGTTGCTGATTTTCTAGAAGAACCTGTACCAACAACATCACCAACGAACACTAAAGGGTTTCCCTTTTCTTTTAATTCTTCAATAGTTTCAAGAGGCCTTTCTATACCTTCTCTTGGCATTTTAAACATAGCTAAGGCATGAAGCGGGATATCTGGTCTTGACCATGCATCTGTTGCAGGAGATAAATCATCAGTATTTATTTCTCCTGGAACTTTATAAACCGTTAATTTGATTTGATCTGGAATTTCAGACTTTTCTGTAAACCATGTTCCTTCAGCCCAAGAATCAATAACTCTTTTAGCATGCTCGTTGGTATTAGATAATTCAAAGATCTCGTTAAAAGCATCAAATATTAATAGAGTCTTGCTTAGTGCATTAGCAGCCTCACTTCCCAAGCCATCAATTTTTAAACACTCAATTAAAGGTTGGATGTTATAGCCACCCAGCATAGTCCCAAGAACCTGAACGGCATCAACTTTTGATATATGAGGGCTATCAGCTTTTCCAGTTGTTATATCTGAAAGGAAGGCGGCTTTTACATAAGCAGCTTGATCTACACCAGCTGGAACCCTTTCTTTTAGTAGATGTAATAGTAATTCCGATTCTTCATGATCTGCTTTTAATAGATCAACTAGATGTGCTGTTTGATCAGCATCTAATGGAAGAGGTGGAATATTTTGATTTGCTCTTTCGTCTACGTGTGCTTTGTATTCGTTTAACATATGATTTTCTCCGTGGCTCATTTTACTCCTATAGCCAAAAGGCTTCTACTAAATCAAAGATTTTATTTGAAAATGAGTTATTATTTGGCTAAATATGCAAAAAAATAGATCAACCACTCCATGTCTTGGCATTTGTTCAACAACATATGGCGATGATGTCTGCAAAGGCTGCAAAAGGTTTGTGCATGAAATCATTGGATGGCCAAAATTCTCTCAAGACGAAAGGGCACTTGTTAATGATCGATTAGAGAAATTTAAGGTCCTTATTTTAAAGGATAGATTTAATATCCTAGATCAAGAGTTACTCCAACTTAAACTCAAAGAAAATGCAATTAACTATAATAATTCTATGGATCCGCTTACATGGATTTTTGATTTACTAAGGGCCGCTGGATCTCAAGCTTTAGATTTACAGCAGTTTGGTATTGCAAGTTTGAAGTCTTACGATCCAACAACTATTAAAGATGTTATTAATAAAGAGCTTTTAGAATTATCTGAAGCTCATCATGAAAGATACTTTAAAAAACTGTAATTATTTTTTACCCGTAATCTTTTAACATTCTTTTAAGTTCTAATGAATGTTGCTCTTCTTCTCCGATCATTCCTCTAGCGTATTCCTCTAAATAGATTGATTTATCTTCAACCTCTTCTAAGAGCTTTTTATAAAGACTAACTGCATGCAGCTCATGACCTAAACTCTCTTCTAAAATATCTTTGATTGCGTGTCTTCCTGTTTCCTCAATCTTTGCAATTTTTTGACTAGGGTGGCCATCAAGTCCTGCAATTAATTCTCCAGCTCCTTGAGCATGAAGTAGTGATTCTGTTGCCTGCTCTTTTAAAAAAGCAACGATTGGAATTCTGTAAGGGCCAGTGACCATCATCGATGAGTGAGTGTATCTAACTACACCCGCTAATTCATATTCCATGATCTCATTTAAGATTGCGCAGGCCTGTTGTGTTTCTAGTGGTTGCATTGGCATATTAGTGCTCCTTAAGCAGTAAAATTTAACTAACTATAAAAGATTTTACATATTATGTAAACTACTGATATAAGGTATTTAATTAATGCAAATCATTCTGATAATCATTCGCATCCAGATATATATTTAGGACCTATTAAAAATTTTAAAACGCCAAAACAATAAAAAAGCCACTACAGAATAAGCAATAACAGAGCATTGTTTAATCACTGGAAGCCTAACTAACTTACTTAACCAAAGATAGCCATTCGTTCTTTCCCAAATATAAATAAATGCATCTACCCCAACCAGTTCTTTACCATTACTAAAAACAACATGTAATTTTTTCAGATATTTATCTTCCATTTGACTACAATCATTAAATATTAATTTGGATCTTTTTTGATAGTGCTTAATTTCAAAATTACAGACAGAACATTTTTTATTAAAAAGAACTTTGCCGCTATCACTCATGCAAATATCTTATCAACATTAATAGAAATTTCTAATTAATATTTTTATTTACTTGATCTAAGACATCCACCATCTTGGCTACTGAATTCATATTCCTCATCATGGTTCTTTCAGTCTTTGGAACTTTAATGCTCTTAACAGATTTTTGAATAAGCAACATTGTTCTAGCCAATCTATTTATGTCAGCAATGCTAATATCTTTTTTTATTTCATTTTCAATTAATGCAAATATTTGCATTGCAAGATCCATGAATTTTAAATCCACATCTAATTTATCAAATTCTCTTTGCATTTTTTTCTCCTTAGTCTGCTATTGGTAGTTCATACCAATTGGTTGTGTATTTGGGTGAAGTCATATTTTGCTTCATAGGAGACCAGCTTTTTGTATTCTGTGATGCAAAATAAATCTGTGTCTCATGGGTATTGAGTTGGTCGATGTATTCCATAAATTTTGAGTTTTCCTTGGGTTCATTAGGGTCTTTAAATAAAGAATATTGTTTGGTGGTCTCATTAGTAAATCTGCTTAAAAGAATTCCTGCTTTTGCATAATCATATCCAGATCTAAAAATAGGAAGGAGAGCTTTTTTAGCTGCTATTAAGATGTCCCTAGTATCATTAGTTGGAGTAAATAGTTCTATAGTTTTATAACCTCTATGCTGAGGCTTATGGTCACTAAATGGACTGGTTCTTACAAAAACAGAAACTTGAGAACATTTTTGTTTTTCATGTCTTAGTTTTTCAGTAGCTCTCACGGCAAAGTTACTCACAATAGGCCTTAGAGTTTTTAGGTCAGTGACCCTAGTGCCAAAACTTCTACTAACAACAATTTGTTTTTTAGCTGAAATATTATCTTCAATATTAAGACACCTTTGACCTCTAAGTTCTCTAACAGTTCTTTCTAAAACAACATTAAATTTACGTTTAATGTGCTGAGGATCAACTTCTGCTAACTGAAGAGCATTAGTTATCTTAGCTTTGTTGAGATGTTCAGTAAGTCTTCTGCCAACTCCCCACACCTCATGTACTGGAGTATTTATAAGAGCCTCTCTAATTTCTTGTCTTGTAGAAATTTGATGAACCTTTGTTGGTATATTTAATCTTTTAATTTCGTTCAATGCTATTTTGGTTAAAGTTTTTGTTGGGGCTATACCAATTCGAACAGGGACCCCAGTCCATTGCCTAACCAAGCCTCTCATATGGCAACCAAAGTCATATAAATTGTAATGTTCTTCTAAAGAGTCTAATCCTAAGAAGGCCTCATCAATACTATAGATCTCAATCTCTGGAACAAAGCCCTCTAAGATATTCATAACCCTGGCAGACATATCGCCATAAAAAGTAAAATTTGATGAAAATACTTGACCTCCCACAGCCAAGAAATCTTTTTTTACCTTAAACCATGGAACCCCCATGCCAATTCCCATTTTTTTTGCTTCGGTACTTCTAGCAATAACGCAACCATCATTGTTGGAAAGAACCACTATTGGAATATTTTTTAAATCAGGGCGAAAGATTCGTTCGCACGAGGCATAAAAGCTTTCGCAATCTACAAGGGCGAGCGCCATTAGAATTTATTAATTGCCGCTGTTACGGTTCCTACTATTTCTAGCTCTTGTCCATGGTTAATAAAGATAGGAGGGTAGTCAGGATTATCTGGCATCAGACACATCTTTGGTTTGAGTTTTAAGCGTTTACAAACAAACTCGCCATCTATAGAGGCAACGACAATACTGTTATGAGCAGGCTTCACACTTCTATCAACTACTAAAACTGCTTGATCAGTTATTCCAGAACCCAGCATAGACTGCCCTTGAGCTCTGACTAAAAAAGTAGCTGCGCCATTTTTAATAAGGTGCTTATTTAGATCTATTGGGCTTTCAATATAATCGCTTGCAGGGCTGGGGAACCCTGCATGCACAGACTCAAGAAAATAAGGGACAAATATTGCCGGCAGATTTTCTTCAGAAATTTTTCCGATATAGTTAACTTTCATAAGGATTTTTTAAATACTGTACAAATATACAGTATAAATTAAATGACAACAATACCTTTTTTATCTATCAATACGTGTGCAGAATTATGGTCACTGTATTGAGATAATTTTGTGTAAGATAGTTGTATGTTTAATTTTTCTAAAGTACTGCCCAAGGTGGCGAATAATGAGCTCGATAGCCCAAAGATTGCTGTATGGGGGTTTGTTTTATTTACGGTCTTAATGACTTATCGCTCAATAATACATATGTTTTTTGAATCCTATGGCTTTCATGGAATTGCAAACTTTATTGTTTTAACTGGCGACCCAGACCCTATGCCAATTATTTATAGATTTTTTTCATTGTGGGGTAATGCTCAACTTATATTCTGTCTTGTTTGTTGGGTAGTAATTTTTAGATATAAATCTTTGATACCTCTTATGAGTGTATTTTGGATTTTAGATTGGGGCCAAAGATTATTTCTATATCCTCTGATTAGAGAAGATATAACTTCTATCGGTGAATATACAAAAGATATTACTCCAGGAGTTGATTTAGCCCTGCTTCCATTTGCAATGGCAATAGTTATATTTTTAATTTCAGTAGCTAATAAGAGAGAAAGCTAATTATGAAAGTTTGGATATCCTTATTAGTCATTTATTCATCCTTCTTTATTTGGTATACCGACCTTGGAGGCAAGCTGAGCGATGAAGAGATTAAATCTTTCATAAGCCAGCTTGAAAGAAATGGAGTCCAAGATAATATTCCTGAAGATCGAGCACGGGTATTTTTAAGTTCAATGACAAAGTTTATGAAGGAAGATTCGGGCAAGCAATTTTTCATGGTCAATATTATTGATATGTCAGATAACCCAACTTTTTCTGATGGCACTAGTGCAAACGATTCAGCAGATAATCTTATGAATAAATATATGGAGCATATGTATCCAGAGCTCTTCAAAAGAGCATCTCATCCAGTATTTTTTTCATCTGCGGTCAGTGATGCTATGGATGTAGTTGGCATAAAAAATGCTAAAGTTTGGGAAACAGCAGTATTAATGAGATATCAAAGCAGACGATCATTTTTAGAAATAGTAGCTAATCCAGATCTATTGGGTGAGCATGAATATAAAGTTGCAGCACTAGAAAAAACAATCGCTTTTCCAGCAGAGCCAGAACTTTATTTGGGAGATCCAAGGATGATACTTGGGCTGCTTTTATTAATTATTGGTTTAGTAGCAAGGCCTATAACTAGGAAATAGAGAATTTCTCTAGCTCAAAGTCTTGATCATTGATATTTAAAACCCAACCATAGTCTCCCCAGTCACCAAGAACAATTCTTTTAGAAGATCCAGCATCGTGAGTGTTTGGTCTATGAGTATGACCATGAATAAATAAATCAGGTTGATGCTCATTTATAAAATTTAAAACCGATTGCTCATTTACATCAGTAATAGAATCTGCTTTTTTAGAAGTTGCTTCTTTGCTATCTGTTCTTAAATTAGCAGCAATTTGTTTTCGCTCATCAAGAGTTTTATTTAAAAAATTAGTTTGCCAATCTTTTTCTCTAACTTGGTTTCTAAAATTAATATAATCTTTGTCATCCGTGCACAAGAAGTCACCATGACTAAGAACAACTTTCTGGTCATTAATTTCTAAAGTATAAGGATCAGGAAGAATAGTTATGCCAGTTTCTGTTGCAAATGATTCACCAACTAAAAAATCCCTATTACCATGCATAAAGAAAGTTTTTGGACCACCAGTTGTAAAAGATAGCAGGGCATTTTTTATTTCTTGATAAATAGGAGTATCGTCATCATCACCAATCCAGGTTTCAAAAAGATCTCCAAGAATAAATAGATGAGTACAAGCCTCTTTTGATTCATCTAAGAATTTAAAAAAGGCTTGAGTAAGTTCTGGGTGTTTTTCGCTTAGGTGTAAATCTGAGATAAAGCGTGGCTTCATTCAGTAACAGTCACAGACTCTATATTAATAGCCTCAAGAGGAACATCTTGATGCCCACCAGATGATCCTGTTGCAACATCTGCAATAGCATCAACAACATCCATACCTTCGGTAACTTTACCGAATACGGCATAACCCCAACCCTGAGCATTCTCTCCGGTATGGTTAAGGAAACCGTTATCTTTATGGTTGATAAAGAATTGACCAGTAGCAGAATGTGGTTCCATAGTTCTTGCCATAGCAACAGTTCCACGATCATTTACTAGTCCATTGTTTGCTTCATTTTGGATTGGAGCAGTCCCGCTAGATTTATTACTCATATCTGCATTTAAACCACCGCCTTGGACCATAAAGCCATTAATCACTCTGTGAAAAATAGTTCCATCGTAATAGCCAGACTTAGCTATTGTCTTAAAGTTTTCAACAGTAATAGGGGCTTTTTCACCATCTAGTTCTAGATGTATATCTCCCATGGAAGTTTTAATAGTTACTTGTGTCATGCTTGTCTCCTTAATAATAGGCATTACAGCTTCATCACTTTTCTTTGAACAAGAATTAAGAACAAAGGCGAGAGCAAAAGAACATAGGGCCAGTTTTAATATTTTGTTATTTTCCATAGATGCAGCTTTCAATATAAAAATGTGATTTTATCATTAAAAATCATAGTCTGTCTCTTATACACATCTGACGCTGCGGACGAGCG
>OJFU01000353.1_pt1 | contig 13649 bp, 13 predicted proteins | sample 1594331 | NCBI WGS metagenome assembly OJFU01 (sample SAMN05416801, study PRJEB24817) | seawater metagenome | isolation source: Sea water | place: Canada:Atlantic | collected 2013-11 | reverse complement strand
AGATCTACACTAGATCGCTCGTCGGCAGCGTCAGATGTGTATAAGAGACAGCGACCTACTATTAGAGACTTTTTAACCATGATTATTAACCTGAATAGCCGACATCACCACCATCATTACAACTAGCCCATTCAGGTTTACTTAATAAGTAAATTACTGAAGGGCAAGTGGCCTTTCAGTGGTTTTAAAAAGCAGAATACATCCTCTTAATAGAAGTAACGTAATTGCTAAACCCCCGAAAGAGTCACGACTCTCTCGGGGGTTTTCGCATTTTAGCGAAGAATAAATTGTATATACATGACGAATTTTAAGATTAAAAACGATAGGAATTAACATTATGAGCACATCAGAGCCACGTTTACGCATTGCCATGCAAAAGTCAGGACGCCTAAGTGAAGATACCCAAAAATTACTTAAGCTTTGTGGATTAAAGCTAAATTTGAGCGATAGAAGGTTATTAGCTCATGTAAGCAATATGCCTATTGATATTATGCGTGTCCGCAGTAGTGATATTCCCGGCTTGGTAATGGACGGCGTTTGTGATTTAGGTATTGTTGGTGATAACACACTCGAAGAAGAAGAGTTAGACCGTCAATTGAAAGGTAATAAGTCTGAGTACATTCGCACTACCTCATTAGACTTTGGCGGTTGTCGTTTTTCAATTGCTATGCCAGAAGAATTTGAATACACAGGCTTAGCCTGTTTAGACGGCTTACGTTTCGCCACAACTTACCCGCAGTTATTAAATCGTTTTGCTAAAGCTAATGGTATTAACGTAGAATTTTGTTTATTAAAAGGCTCTGTTGAAGTAGCACCTCGCGTTGGTTTAGCTGATGGTATTTGTGACTTAGTTTCTACTGGTGCAACACTTGAAGCGAATGGTTTAAAAGAAGTAGCTGAAGTTTTTCGTTCAAAAGCATCACTGATTCAAAGAGCAGATCCATTATGTGAAGAAAAACAAGCTATTCTGAATACCTTATTACCCCGTGTTCACGGCGTAATGAAAGCGAAAGAAAGCAAATATATTATGCTGCACGCGCCAAAAGATAAAATTACAGAAGTCAGCAAGTTAATGCCTGGTACAGAAACACCAACAGTTTTGCCTCTTGCTGAACGTGACGATATGGTAGCTGTACACGTAGTCGCAACAGAAACATTCTTCTGGGAAACCATGGAACAGTTAAAAGCCTTAGGTTGTCACTCTATCCTAGTGATGCCAATTGAGAAGATGATGGGCTAAATTCATTTATCTCATTGCTAGTGAGCGTAAGTTCGGCATTGGAAGTACTCACTGACTATCGTCAGCTCCGTGCTACCGCTTAGTACTTACATTCACTAACGTCGAGATAAAAGAATTATTGCAAAAAATTAATACAAGTACTGTAAATTAATACCGAGACAAAATTATGATAAACCAACTTATCAATTGGCAAGAGCTTTCACCGCAACAAAAAGATTTAGCCCTTGCTCGACCAGCTATTGCTGATAGCGCTTTATTATCAACGCAAGTCGCCAATATTTTAGCCCAAGTAAAAAGCCAAGGTGATAAGGCTATTTATGCGTTAACAGAGCAATTTGACGGTATCGCACTTAGCACTTTATCGGTAACGCCAGAACAGGTTGCTAAAGCGAAGTTAGCACTAACCGCTAAACGCACAAAAGCGATCAATACTGCGTATCAGCAAATAAAGTCATTTCATAGCGCTCAAAAGGCTACTGATATTACGGTTGAAACTACACCTGGCGTTAAATGCACGTTAAAAACAGAAGCTATTGAAAGTGTTGGTTTATACATTCCAGCAGGCTCTGCCCCACTACCTTCTACCGTATTAATGTTAGGTGTGCCTGCACAACTTACTGGCTGTCAACGTACTGTACTTGTTTGTCCTCCTGACAAGAATGGTCAATTAGCTGATGAAATATTAGTGGCTGCTGACCTTTGTGGTATCACAGAAATATACACTGTAGGTGGCGCACAAGCTATTGCTGCACTCGCCTACGGCACAGAAACAGTTCCTGCAGTAAATAAAGTATTTGGCCCTGGAAATCGTTATGTTACTGAAGCTAAAACTCAACTATCACAACAAGTTGCAGGTTTTGCTATTGATATGCCAGCAGGTCCTTCAGAAGTATTAGTTATCGCAGATGAGCAAGCAAACCCAGCCTTTATAGCCGCAGATTTGTTATCACAAGCTGAGCACGGTGTAGATAGCCAAGTAATATTGCTCAGTGATAGTGAATCTTTAATCACAAAAGTATCAACTGAGTTAGAACAGCAATTGACCTTGCTTTCTCGCTGTAAAATAGCAGAGCAGGCATTAAAGCAGTCTCGTTTAATTCTGACTAAAGATTTAGCGCAAGCTGTTGAAGTATCAAATCAATACGGTCCAGAGCACTTAATCATTCAAACAGAAGATGCTCCAACACTACTCAGTAAGTTGCGAAATGCAGGTTCAATATTTGTCGGTGCTTATACGCCAGAATCTGCCGGTGATTACGCTAGTGGTACTAACCATGTATTGCCAACGTATGGCTACTCAAAAGTCATTTCGAGTTTATCTTTAGCTGACTTCTCTCGTCGCTATACGGTACAAGAGATCACAAAATCAGGCTTGCAAAGTTTAGCTGAGTGCATCATTGAGTTAACAGATGCAGAAGGGTTAGATGCGCATCAGCGTGCCGTAACCATTCGCTTAGAAGAAGGTAATTAGTTATGACTTCGCCAGTTGATGATGCCTCAGTAACGAATGCCTTGATAAATAAGTTAGCAAGAGAAGAGTTGGTAGATATGGTACCTTACCAATCTGCTAGACGCCTTTTTGCCAGCGGTGATAATGAACAAGCCAATAGCAAAACTTGGTTAAATGCCAATGAAGCTCCAGGACAAGGTCAGTATCAATTAAACAGCGAAAACATTAATCGTTATCCTGATTTTCAACCACAAGCACTCTTAAGTGCTTATAGTAATTATTGTAAATTACCGATTGATAACATATTAGCAACCCGTGGCGCTGATGAAGGTATTGAATTAATTATTCGTAGCTTTTGTCGAGCTTATCAAGACAATATCCTAATTTGTCCGCCAACTTATGGCATGTACGCTATCAGCGCCGAAAACCACGGTGCAGGAATTATTAGCGTGCCATTGGTTGATACCGTAGAGGCAAAATGTCAGCTAGATATTGAAGGTTTAAAACAACAAGTAGGAAAAGTAAAAGTTGTCTTCTTATGTTCCCCTGGAAATCCTACTGGCAACACCTTGCCCGCAGCACAAATCCAAGCAGCAATAGAAATTTTTAAAGACAGCGCGATAGTGGTTGTTGATGAAGCCTATTATGAATATACCAATGAAGAGTTGGGTACTGAGCAAGTAAATAATAAACTCATTAGCCAATGTGGTAACGTGATCATACTTAGAACTTTATCTAAAGCATTTGCTTTAGCCGGTTTGCGTTGTGGTTTTACCTTATCAAGTAAAGACGTTATTACGCTGCTCAGTAAAGTTATTGCACCTTACCCAATTGCGGCACCCGTTGCTGAAATTGCTAGCAAGGTATTAACAAATGATTTAAACGTTATGCAAGCCCGAGTAAATACTGCCAATAATTTACGTAAACAGCTAAGTGAATGGCTTAAGCAACAAAAGTGGTGTGACGAAGTTTTTGACAGCAACGCTAATTTTGTACTTTTTCGTTGTAACAATGTTGATGAAAAAAACAAAGTTTTTAACTTCTTAGTAGAAAATAACATCTTAATTCGTGATCAGTCTAAGCAACAACAGCTTGAGAATTGCCTTCGAATAAGTATTGGCAGTGAAGAAGAAATAGCACAGCTTAAGCAGCTATTAGACACATTATAAGTAAAGTTAATGCTGCATTATAGGTGTAGCATGACAAACAAAATGAAGAGCATTTTATGAGTAATACACAAGAGAAAATATTATTTATCGACCGTGACGGTACCTTAGTGGAAGAGCCAGCTATCGATAAGCAGCTTGATACGTTAGAAAAACTCGTATTCGAACCTAATGTCATTGCAGAGTTATTAAAACTGCAATCAAAAGGTTTTAAACTAGTGATGGTTTCAAATCAAGATGGCCTAGGAACAGAGAGTTTTCCACAAGCAGATTTTGATTTACCTCATAACAAAATGATGGATTTCTTTAGCTCTCAAGGCGTACATTTTCAAGAGGTATTACTTTGCCCGCATTTTGATGAAGACAATTGTAATTGCCGTAAACCTAAGCTTGGTTTAGTCAGTGAGTACCTTCAACAGGGACGAGTAGATTTTGCTAACTCATTTGTTATTGGCGATAGAGAAACGGATATGGGACTCGCTGCTAACATGGGCATCGTTGGCATCAAATATGACCGCGAGACTTTGAACTGGGCACAAGTGAGTGATCAAATTATTACTCAATTGGAACAACCAAGAATAGCCACTGTTACCCGTACAACCAAAGAAACAGATATTACGGTTACTGTTAACTTAGATAAAGCTGGTGAAAGTAGTATCGATACTGGTTTAGGTTTTTTTGACCACATGTTAGATCAAATATCTACTCACGGCGGGTTTAGCTTAACGTGTAACGTTAGTGGCGATTATCACATTGATGAACACCACAGTGTTGAAGATACCGCACTAGCTTTAGGGCAAGCTCTAAAACAAGCATTAGGCAATAAACGTGGTATTAATCGTTTTGGTTTTACAATACCTATGGATGAATGCAAAGCAGAATGTGCTATCGATCTTTCTGGTCGTCCATGGTTAGAATTTGATGCTGATTTCACCAGCGCCAATGTCGGTACTATGTCTACCCAAATGGTGCCTCATTTTTTCCGCTCTCTTGCTGATGCAATGTTGATAACATTACACTTATCAACAAGTAAAGGTAATTGTCATCACCAGGTTGAGAGCTTATTTAAGGTTTTTGGCCGCGCATTAGGGCAAGCTATCAAGGTTGATGGGGATGCAATGCCAAGTTCAAAGGGTACCTTATAATGACAAAGGAAATGACTTCAGCAAAAAATGTCATTGTAGATACCGGATGTGCAAATTTATCTTCTGTTAAGTTCGCTGTTGAAAGACTTGGCTTTGAGGTAACGATTACTGATGATATAACGATAATCCAACAAGCTGAAAAAGTTATCTTCCCGGGTGTTGGTAGCGCTAAGCATGCTATGAAAAACATTAAAGCTAAAAATTTAGTTGCTGTTTTACAAGGGTTGACTCAACCAGTACTTGGCTTTTGTTTAGGCATGCAGTTAATGACTGAGTCTTCAACCGAAGGTAAAAAATCTTCTACTGAAGGTAACAGTGATGACAATACTAGTAACATAGTTCCTTGTTTAAACCTGATCCCAACAAAGGTTGAACCATTAAAAGCACAAGGAAATAGATTGCCACATATGGGCTGGAATACGCTTACCCAAGTAACTAATCATCCAGTTTTTAAAGGTATATCTGAAGGCGATTATTTTTACTTCGTGCATAGCTTTGCAGCGCCGGTTAGTGAATACACCATCGCCAGTTGTGAGTACGGCAGTACTTTTTCAGCTGCTATCGCAAAAGATAACTTTATTGGTTGTCAATTTCACCCTGAACGCTCTAGTGCGTTAGGCAGTAAAATAATTCAAAATTTCCTAGAGCTAGACTCTACAGAACTTAATCAGGAGCTTGTAAACTTATGATGATCCCAGCAATTGACCTCATCGGTGGTGAAGTTGTTCGTTTATATCAAGGCGATTACGCTCAAAAAACGAATTATCAATATACGGTACAAGAGCGTCAGCAAGCTTATGCAAAATCAGGTGCTACCGTTATGCACTTTGTTGATTTAGATGGCGCTAAAGATAGCACTAAACGTCAGCTAGAAACCTTGAAAACAGTTGTTAACCACCCTTCTATGATTATTCAAGTCGGTGGTGGCGTGCGTTGTGAAGACGACGTAAAGCAGTTATTAGCACTCGGCGCTGATCGTGTTGTTATCGGCAGCTTAGCTATCAAGCAACCTGAACTAGTAATACAATGGCTGAAAACCTACGGCTGTGAAAAAATCGTATTAGCACTCGATATCAAAATTGATGCACAAGGTAATAAAACATTACCCACACATGGCTGGATTGAAGATAGTGGTGTGAACCTAGAAGATTTACTTACGCAATACCAAGATGCAGGTATCAAGCACGTACTGTGTACAGATATCAGTAAAGACGGAACATTAACAGGCACCAATGTTGATTTATACTCTGAGGTTTGTGCTAAATACCCAGAGATTGATTGGCAAGCTTCAGGCGGTATTGGTAGCTTAGCTGATATCAAAGCCCTTATCCCAACGGGTGTTAGCGGCGTGATTCTGGGTCGTTCATTGTTAGAAGGTAAATTTACACTTGAAGAAGCAATCGCTTGTTGGCCAACGACTTCAACAAGTAAGACAGGTGATAAATAATGTTAGCCAGAAGAATTATCCCTTGTCTTGATGTACGTGATGGCAAGGTAGTAAAAGGTGTACAATTTCGCAATCATGAAATTATTGGCGATATTGTTCCCTTAGCAAAAAAATATGCTGAAGCAGGTGCGGATGAATTAGTCTTTTATGATATTACTGCGAGCAGCGATGGCCGTGTAGTCGATAAAAGCTGGGTAAGTCGTATCGCAGAAGTCATTGATATTCCTTTCTGTGTTGCCGGTGGTATTAAAAGTGAAGAGGACGCCAAAGAAATCTTAATGATGGGCGCTGATAAAATTAGTATCAACTCCCCTGCATTGCGAGATCCCGATTTAATAACACGTTTAGCTGATGTTTTTGGTCAGCAGTGTATTGTTGTAGGTGTTGATAGCTTCTATAACAAGGACACTAATGAATACCAGGTATATCAATTTACAGGTGATGAAAAGCGCACTCAACAAACAGGTTGGAACACATTCGACTGGATTGAAAAAGTTGTTAGCTTAGGTGCTGGTGAAATCGTATTAAATTGCATGAACCAAGATGGTGTTCGCCAAGGTTACGATATTGAACAGTTGAAGCAGGCTAGAGCAAAATGTAGTGTGCCTTTAATTGCCTCCGGTGGTGCTGGCACTATTGAGCATTTTAGTGATGTTTATCAACAAGCCGATGTTGATGGTGCACTAGCGGCATCTGTTTTCCATAAAGGCATTATTCCGATTAACGATTTAAAAAACTACTTAAAAGAACAAAATATTGAGGTAAGACCATGTTAGTAACTAACAAAAATATAAGTGATTTGGCATGGCAGAAAATGGATAACCTGATTCCAGCTATTATTCAGCATGCCGCAACAGGCGCTATTTTAATGCAAGGCTATATGAATCAAGCCTCATTACAAGCCACTATTACAACAGGCAAGGCAACTTTCTTTAGCCGCTCTAAACAAGCGCTTTGGGTTAAGGGTGAAACGTCGGGCAATTTCTTAGAAGTAAAACAAGTATTAACTGATTGCGACAACGATAGTTTACTTATTGCTTGTCAGCCCATTGGTCCAAGCTGTCACCTAGGGACTGAATCTTGTTTCCCTGAACAAAAGCTTACTCAGCAAAACTTTCTTAGCCAACTTGAGCAAGTTATTCAACAGCGCAAAGATGATGACCCAAAAGAGAGTTACACAGCTCACTTGTTCTCTCGTGGAACGACTAAAATGGCTCAGAAGGTTGGTGAAGAAGGCGTTGAAGTAGCACTTGCTGCTGTAGCTGAAACTAAAGAAGACTTATTAGGTGAATGTGCAGATTTGTTCTACCACACCCTAGTACTTCTAGCTGATCAAAAAATAGAACTCAGTGAAGTTATGGAAGTGTTGCAAACACGTCATAACAAATAACGCCCTACTCAGCTAACGAACAATTAAGTTACTTTGCTAATTACTAGCATCCTTGATATCTTTATAAAACAAGGATGCTTTTATTCTAACACCAGTGAGGTAGGTTTTTAATTAAACGGCGTTCGTTCATGGAAAACTCAATTTATCGCTCATATCGAGCGTTAACAATTAAAGTACTACTCTTCTTTACACTCTTTTGCATTTCGCCATTTCTTCATGCTCAAACAGAAAGTGTTCTTGTCTTTATTCGAGATGATGTCTACATTGACTATCTAAAATTTGTTGATGATAGAGACATTAGCTTGATAGACGACTTTTCCGGTGAAAATATCCGCCGTGATGTTGTCGACATGATTATTGCACAGCAAGCACTCAAACTTGGTGGCTTTAATCATAGTTTCACTTATGCACCTGGTAAGGTTAATTTTCGTAACACTAAGATGTTACAAAATGGTCAATTACTGATTAGTTTTGATTCCTACTGGCAACAAGATGCACTTCCTCTCTCTGATAAGCTCTATATTTCTGATGAAGTGATTCGAAATGGTGAGTACGTTGCGGGCATATACACTAGCCCTACAAATAAAAAGACGCTGTCTTTAAAAAAACTGAATGACTTCGAAGAGCTGACCTCTGTGTCAACGCCCAAATGGAAAACTGACTGGCATACTCTCGAGCAATTGTCCCTTAAACACTTAACGAGAGAGGACTCTTGGTTATCTATGGTGCGCATGGTGGACATAGAATGGATCGATTTCATCCTAATGCCGTTTAACTCGACCCCAGATCAAAGTTTTATCATGAATAAAGTACATTTAGTACCAGTCAATAATATTGGCGTTGTACTTAAAGATTCTCGTCATTTTGTTATTAGTAGAATACATCCTAAAGGGCAAGAAGCTTTTATTGCAATTAATAAAGGGCTGAAAATACTCCGCTCCCGTGGCGCTATTGTTAAAGCATACCAACAAGCGGGTTTCTTTGTTGATAGAAATAAAGTCATGATCATCAACCCTTAAGTCTTGATCGATTTCATCCATGACATGTAGTACCATGCTGGCAAATATAATTATTTAACCAGCCTAAAGCACTGTTCAAAATAATCATTAATAATGTTCATATTTCCTCATAATAATTAACGGCTAAATAATATCGATGTTAAAGCGAAGAGCAATAAAAAAATACGGAAACCAACTATTACCGAAACTTCAGCAACGCTATGGCGAGCAAAGCTTCTATAATGCTAGTCAAGTTAGATCGACGATTTATCAATGCAACTTTAATCCAAGATACTTACCGCTTGGTTACCTACTATTTCTAGATTCTTGCTCATTAAATAAAGTCACTGCGGATGAATTTCCGGAACTGTGCATGAGAGAATACAAGCAAGAAATCAAAGACTACCTTAGTGATCATAAGTATTATGGTTACCTGAAACTTTTGAATATTTAATAATTATGACTACACAAACTACATGGCAAACTAAAAAGTTTACAGAACTCTCACTTGACCAACTATATGATGTACTAAAACTACGTGTTGATGTTTTTGTTGTTGAGCAAACCTGTTTCTATCCCGACTTGGATAGTGATAGAGATCTGCTTGATAGGCATCCAAATACCTTACATTTATTAGGGTATAAAGAAGAGCAGATTGTTGCCTATTTACGAATATTACCCAAGGGACAAAGTTACCCTGAACATATTAGTATTGGGCGAGTGGTTACTGCATCTCATGCAAGAGGTGCAGGTTTAGGACATGAGCTGATGTCAGAAGGTATCTCACAGTGCCAGTACTATTTTCCTAATGAAAGCATTAAGATTTCAGCACAGCAACATTTAAAACCCTACTATCAGCAATATGGCTTCACTCAAGTATCAGAAATGTACTTAGAAGATGACATACCGCATATTGCTATGATACGCCAATGCAACTAAAAATTAGCTAACTTAAAACAAAAAAACTCGCATACGCGAGTTTTTTATTGAGCTAATAGTTATAACTTAAGTTAATTGAGCCGATAATAACTCGTTAACTTTTTCTACAGCTTGAGTACCATCAATCGTTAAGTAGCTACAGTTTCCTGATTTGGCTTCTGATTGATAGAAATCTACCAATGGCTTAGTTTGCTCGTGATAGATAGCTAAACGCTTACGTACTGTCGCTTCTTCATCATCTGGACGAATAGATAAATCATCACCACTTACATCATCTTTACCTTCAACCTTTGGTGGGTTGTAAACAAGGTGATAAACACGACCTGAGCCAGAATGAACACGACGGCCAGCCATACGCTCAACAATCACTTCATCCGGTACATCGAACTCAAGAACGTGATCAACAACGATACCACTTTCTTTCATTGCATCTGCTTGTGGAATAGTGCGCGGAAAACCATCCAGTAAAAAGCCAGCTTTACAATCTTCTTGAGCTACTCGCTCTTTAACTAATCCGATAATTAAATCGTCAGAGACTAATTGACCAGCATCCATTACCGCTTTGGCTTTGTTACCTAGCTCCGAGCCTGCTTTAATAGCAGCACGTAGCATATCGCCTGTTGAGATTTGTGGAATACCAAATTTAGCCATTAAGAACTGTGCTTGTGTGCCTTTACCAGCGCCTGGAGCACCCAATAAAACAATGCGCATATTATGTAACCTTAATTGATGGTTGAAGTGTGGAAGTAAATATTACCTTTATCCGATAGGGCAAATTTTCATTTGATCGAACAAAGGTAATATTTCTTACCTTTCTAATTAAGTCGGCTGACACTATACAAGTTAGGCTATGTGCAAACAAGTGGTGAAAGGGTCGATTGATCAAAAAAGGAGGTGTTTCATGCATGAAACCCTCCTTTTTAAGACTAAAGTACTAGCAAAATATTACGTTTAGATAACGTATTTTACTTAGTAAGACTTAGCATCAACTTATTCAAGCGTGAAACAAAGCTTGCTGGATCTTTTAAACTACCGCGTTCAGCCAACATCGCTTGTTCAAACAATACTTCAACCCATTGGTTGAACATATCATCATCTTGCTCATCTGCCACATGCTTAACCAGTGCATGCTCACCATTGATCTCAAAGATAGGTAAAGTATCAGGTACTTCTTGGCCAACCGATGCCATTAGCTTAGCCATTTGACTGCTCATATCATCTTCATCTGCAACGATACAGGCAGGAGAATCAGTTAAACGTTGAGATAGTTTAACTTCTTTAACTTTTCCTTCTAGGCTAGTCTTAATGCGTTTAACTACAGAATCATATTCTTTCTCAAGCTTCTCTTGCGCTTCTTTAGTTTCAGCATCATCCATATCGCCAAGATCTAGACCACCACGAGTCACTGACTGTAATTGCTTACCATCAAATTCTGTTAAATGACTTACTAACCACTCATCTATGCGATCTGACATTAGTAATACTTCAATGCCTTTTTTACGGAAAACTTCTAAATGAGGACTGTTTTTAGCCGCTTCAAAGCTATCAGCAACAACAAAATAGATTTTATCCTGACCTTCTTTCATACGTTCGATATATGAGGCTAAAGATACATTTTGTGTAGCCGAATCTTCCTGGGTAGAAGCAAAGCGTAATAAACCAGCAACTTGCTCTTTATTTGCTTGATCTTCAGCTGGACCTTCTTTTAATACTTGACCAAATTCATCCCAAAAGCCCTGGTATTTATCAGCATCTTTATTACCTAATTTCTCAAGCATTTTTAAAACACGTTTGGTACAACCTTTACGAATAGCTTGGGTAACTTTGTTATCTTGTAAAATCTCACGAGAAACGTTCAACGGTAAATCGTTAGAATCCAAAAGACCCTTTACAAAGCGTAAGTAAGTCGGCATGAATTGTTCAGCATCATCCATAATAAATACACGTTGAACAAACAACTTCAAGCCATGTTGTTTTTCGCGGTTGTACATATCAAATGGTGCTTTAGTCGGAACATATAAAAGAGAAGTATATTCTGTTTTACCTTCTACTCGATTATGTTCCCACAATAAAGGATCACCAAAATCATGCGAAACGTGCTTGTAGAATTCTTTATACTCTTCATCTGTAATATCTGCTTTTTCACGTGTCCATAAAGCAGTAGCCTTATTAACAGGTTCCCAAAGAGCAGGAATAGCATCAACCGCTTCAGCAGCTGGTCTTGTTACATTATCATTTTCATCTGTCACTTCAGCTACAGCTTCAACAGCAGGAACTTCTGCAGTTAACATTTCAACTGACACAGAAATGTGATCTGAGTACTTAGTAACAATAGACTTCAAACGCCAGTCATCAGCATATTCTGATTCATCTTCTTTTAAATGAAGAATGATATCAGTACCGCGATTAGCCTTCTCTATCTTAGCCGTAGTAAATTCACCTTCACCTGCACTAACCCACTCAACACCTTCAGTTGCGCTATCACCAGCTTTTCGGGTACGAACAGTTACTTTATCAGCGACAATAAAAGCAGAGTAAAAACCTACACCAAATTGACCGATAAGTTGTGAGTCTGATGCTTGATCACCTGACAGTTGTGAGAAGAATTCAGCAGTACCCGATTTTGCGATAGTACCTAAATGCTCAATAACTTCGTCAACGTTCATGCCGATGCCATTGTCAGAAATTGTTAAGGTATTATTTTCTTTATTACAGCTAACACGAACACGAAGGTCACCATCGTTTTCGTACAATGTATTATTTGATAATGCTTTAAAGCGCAGCTTGTCTGCAGCATCAGCGGCATTGGATACTAACTCACGTAAAAATATTTCTTTATTTGAATATAGTGAGTGGATCATTAATTGTAGTATTTTGGCGTTGTCCGATGCAAACGCATGATTTTGTACTTGATCAGTTTCTGACATCTAAAATATCTCCGGTGAAAAATTATTAATGTACTTTTAAAAAGTTGTTAGAAACTATGTGGGGCTGAGGAAAGAAAATTCAAGGGATAACTCTAAATGCTCACCAATTGGTAATAAGAAAAGCAATAAACTAATGATTATTCAGCTTCATGGCTAAAATCAATTAATTGATTCTTTTATTTCACTAATCAGGATAAAAACTAGTATTCATCAAGGAAAGGAAGGATAACGTACGATTAGAAAGAAAATACCGGAGTAGGTTGCCCTACTCCGGAAATGTATACTCGCGATAAATGATTGACAGATCAGGTTTACCAATAAGTATGCAGTCATTAATATGTTGCTTAGGGAGTAAACCACAATTAATTAACCGACTCACATTAACTTATAGCGTCTGTAATACAAACAGCTTATTTCTAATATACTATTACTATTTAGCATAACTAAGCAAGTAAAATGAATATATATTCCCAAAATAAAAACACAAAATGGAATTAAGTGATTACTAAACAATTACTTAAGAGTAATTTAACTATATAAAAACGATTTGATTAGGTATATATTTATTTAAGCAGTAACCAGTGAATAGCTTAACTTATATATGTCATGTTTTTTCAATACAAGTTGAAAAATGGGTAAAGTTTACATGGGTTTAACTAACTAGAGTCATACTGCTTTTATGAAAGCGCTTTTATTTTATTCTCCACAACTTTATTAAAATGTGGATCATCAAAAAGATCGATAATTACGAATAGAGATTATCTTAATAGACCTTGAGAAGATTTTTCTCACACTTGGTCTCGATTAGCTCGAGTTACACTAGTTTTAGCTTGAGGATGTTTTAATTCATGATTATTTAAAACTTAGAAATTAGAGAAATTAATAGCTTAAGCGACGGATTTCTATAGATGGGCTGTCTCTTATACACATCTGACGCTGCCGACGAG
>OJFU01000348.1_pt1 | contig 13818 bp, 10 predicted proteins | sample 1594331 | NCBI WGS metagenome assembly OJFU01 (sample SAMN05416801, study PRJEB24817) | seawater metagenome | isolation source: Sea water | place: Canada:Atlantic | collected 2013-11 | reverse complement strand
CCAAAGTACAAATACTATAACGCGATAAATTTTTCATTAGCGCTCACTGTAGCTATATGTAGGACGAGTTCAGCTTGAGGGTACTCTAGTACCTGATAACTAAACTCTTGTATTAATAACTTATTTTGATTGTTTTTTAATGCGGCTAAATATTTTTGTAAGCTAAAGTAGCTACCTTGCAAAGTAACTACCATCTGATGCTCAAAAAATAATGTTTGCGTATCATGTTCACCTAGTTTTTCTACATCGATAGCCCGTGCTGGTTTTACATTAAAGCTACTCACTTTTACGTCGCTACTATCTACAAGCAAATCTTTTAAAACGGCAGGTACATTTTTAGCAGCTACAAAGCCTTGGCTAAAACTATTAAGTTGATTATTTATTTCGGCTAATTCATCTCTGGTTTGTGCAATTTGGCCGCGTAAAACCTTAGTGTAGTCGTAGTTTAGTGCTTGGTTTAACATGGAGAGTTGCGCATTTATCTGCTGTAACTCTTGCAGCGTTGTATTGTGCTTTGAACGTATGTTGGCAACTTCATCTTGCTGTGGAAAAATAACGAACCAAAGACCGAGGTAAATCACTATAAACAAACCAACAAATAAGGTGGAATACTTCTCACGTTTTTGCAGCGATGCAAACTGAGCTTGGTATTTGACCCATAATGGCCAACCTTTATTTTTATTATTCTGGCTACTTGTTGTTTGGCTCATGGTTTATCGCCCTCATCACTAAGGTCTGTCGCTACATTAAATTCACTTACACCTGCTTGCGTAGATAACTCTAAAACTGAAAACTCTTTATCAATAAAAAATGGCGACTGTTTTAAATTATCAAACCAAATTGGTAAGAATTTTGATTGCGATGTTTGACCTTGAAGCGTCACACTTTGCCCTACAAACTTAATGTGGGTCAGCCAAATATTAGGTTCATGATACTTAGCTAAATCGTGCATTACCTGAGCGTAGTCGGTTGCAGACTGCTCTGAACTTTGCTCTAAATAGCTAAATATTTGCTGCTTGTGCAAAACCTCTTGCTGAAGTGTTTTTAGCTCATTAATAAAGAGTGTTTTATTTTGTTTCTCTGCTAACTGCTGTTTTACAACTTCTAACTGAGCTTTTCCTTGTTTGAGGTATTGCCTATTTTGTTCTAAATCAAGCTCACTAGAATATGTTTTATAACTGTAAAAAGCCCACGTGATTGCAATAATTAATAGCGCACCTAACCACAACGTGATCATTCCAGACAAAGGGACTGGGTCTCGCCGTACGCGTAAGGTTTTTTGATAAAAGTTAATCCGGGTTTTCATAGCACAGACTCAGGATCTGTTAATTGATAGGCTGCCCCAAGCGCATAATAAAAATTTGGCTCTAATTGCTGCGCTAATTCTAAGTTAGGCTCAAAATCTACAACTTTTACTTGTAAAAACTCTGCAAGCCCTGCTCTAAGAGTTAATGAAGATAAATCATCGCACTGTAACTGAATGCTGCGAATTGGTGGTTGCTTGAGCTGGCTTTCAAAAAAGTCCATAGAACGCTGAATTTCTAATCCTAACGCTTCTACCAATTCTTGATTTTGATCTTTATCAGAAATGCCTAAAAAACCATTTAATCGCCTAGCTAATACTAATTGCCCATCACGAATAATTAAGATTCGAGGTTCATGATTAGCATGTTGCACAATCAGCATATGCGCCTCTTTGTATGAGCCAAACAAGGTAACTAAAACCATTTCTTCAGAGGTCATTGCACGCAAAACAGGTTTAGTTTGTTCAAAACTGTCTATAAACGGAAGTAGTTGCAGCTTATTCGTAATAAACACATTCATTTTGCTGCTTTGCATCGGTAATGTTATTGGATAATCGATAAAGTCAGCCACAATATTTTCAGGCGCTATATCAACTAAATCTTTTGTAGTCCAAGGGAGTGACTGAATGATTTCTTCATCACTAAGGTTTGGTTTATCCATTTGCACTATTTGATAAAAGTAGTGCGGTATGACTAAATTAACGGCACAAATATCAGTAGAAACCTCATTTGTACAAGCAACAATTGCAGCGGTATAATCGGTTTGCTCAGACACATTTACACTGTGAGAACTGTGAACCATCCATTGGTCGCGTTGTTTTTTTAAACATACTGCGTTAACAGTATCTGCATACGTTGCAACACCAATAGCTGTATTAGGATCTAAACTACGATTTAACCAAGAAAACAGCTTTTCTTTCATATAGCTACTATTGTTAATTATGTATTAACCAAGTGTCGTACATTTTAATTATTTTGCCAAGTTGAAAACTAATAAATATGCATAAATCATTCAAAATAAAAGAAAATAACCATATTCAACAAATAGATACAACGTTTCTAAAAAAGAGAAATATTTATTTAGGTGTAAAACGTGATGATTTGCTTCATCCGTTAATAAGTGGCAATAAATGGCGTAAATTAAAATATAATTTAGCGTACATGCAAAAGATAAATAAGACAGAACTTCTGACTTTTGGTGGTGCATTTTCAAACCATATTCACGCCTGCGCAGCTGCGGGAAAAGAATTTAATATAACAACTCATGCAATTATCCGCGGGCCAGAACTTGATAACAACAATCCGACAATTCTGTTTGCAAAACATTGTGGTATGAACCTACATGTTGTTAATCGTATAGAGTATCGAAAACGTCACGAGACTGAATACCTTAATGCTCTGCAAGAGCGTTTTCCAAACGCTTATATCATCCCTGAAGGTGGCACAAATGAACATGCTTTATTAGGGTGTCAAGAGTTAGTACAAAGCTTACCCGAACATAACTACTTAGTTTGTCCTACAGGTAGTGGTGGCACGCTTGCTGGACTAATAGAAGGCAGTGCTTCAACAACACAAGTTATTGGTATAGCGGTATTAAAACAAGCTGAATATTTAAATGAAGAAATAAAAAAGCTGAGCGCTAAAGCTAATAACCAAACTAACTGGCAGTTACTCACAGAGTTTCATGATGGTGGCTATGGTAAGTTTTCACCTGAGTTATGGCAGTTTTGCCAAGACATGAGTCACACTTATAATCTGCCACTTGAGCCTATTTATAGCGGAAAAATGATGTATGCATTGTGGCAGCTTATTGAGCAAGATTATTTCCCATCTGGGAGTAAAATTATTGCTGTTCATACCGGCGGGCTTCAAGGCTTAAATGGGCTTAAATATAGAGGGTTAATTTAGACCTTAATTAAATACCGCTTGCGTAAACTCTTGAAGCGGCTCTGAAAAGTAAAAACCTTGAGCTCCTACCACTCCCAATTTGGTAAGCGTAAGTAGCTCTTTTTGAGTCTCTACGCCCACCGCGTATACGGGTAGATTTAAAAGACTAGCGGCTTCGACTATCCTTTTTATTTTCTTTTGACTTTGAGTTTTTTCATCTAATAAATGAACCAGTTCGTAAGATAACTTAAGCCCACATACTTGGTTATAATCAACTAGCATGGCTACTTTCTCACTGCTTTTTACATTATCAATCACAATGTGTGAATGCCCTTTTTTAATAACATTAAGTGCATTAGTTATCGACTCCCTATAAGTAAAAAATTCTGCCTCACTTATTTCAAATTGTAATTTAGTATTTAACTTAAGCTCTGCCATTTGATTGGCTAACCACTCCCAAAATACAGTATTAAACCAATTTTTAGGGTGTAGATTTACACTAACTGTTAAAGCCGAAGACTCACTGTGCATTAGCTTTTTGACTTGTGTTATTACAGTTTTATCTAATATTAAAGCGTCTTGATCACTATAAACCTGTTTAATAAAATAACGAGCGGCCAGTAAACCAAGTTGGCTATGCCTAACCCGAATAAGAGCTTCATGCTGCAGGATATCTCCACTAGAGAGTTCAAATACAGGCTGAAAGAATAATATAAATTTATTCTTTTTAATGTTTTCTATAACCTGTTTGCTAGAGAGGTGTTTTTCTTGGCAGTTATTTAACGTTAAACGGTGGCAATGCTGCAATAGGCTGCTTTGTGATAGTACGAGTGCTGATTTTGCTAACTTATAAACCGCCACTTGATCAGCGCCTAATTGATAATCACACGCACCTATTTTAATATTTTTATGAGTAATATTTTGTTGATGATTTTGACATATAAAAAACACATTTTTATGAAGCTTTTCAACGTAGCTATTCAACTCGCTAATAGAAATGTTTGGTAAGGTAACCGCTAAGTAATTAGAGTTTAGTATTTTTACCGACACACCTTTAAGTTCGGCTAATTTTTTAGTAATTAAGACTTTAAAATTGGCTTCTATATCCGTTTTTTTATTAAAGCTACAATCACACTTAATAAGTAAAAATAAGTTATGTGATGCAGTATTAACTCCATACAAAGAACTTAAATCACATTTTTTTGTCTGTGCGATTAGTTGAGTATTTTTATGCCTTTGTTGAATAATTTTAGTCGGCTGTATAACTGTATTTTTAAGCATTACTTTACGGTTTACTTTTAACAGGCTCCACCAGCGATAAGACCAATTAGCAGCGCCTAATATAATCAAATTTAAAAATATAAATAAGTAGCTTTGTGTTACCCACACTGGATAGTGATAAAGGCTCAAACTTAACGTTTTAAAAGTAAAAACTTCGCGTTCTAAATTGACTAAGTTCCTAAAGTGATCTGAAGAATTTTGCACCTCTAACTTAAAGCCTTCATTTTTAGCTAATGCGACCAACACTTCATTATTTATAGAGGGGGATAAATTTAATTCGTAAACACGCTTAACAAACTGCTGCCCAGAAACATGTGCTTTTTGATGTAATGCATCATTTAAAATGAAATTAAAACTAATAAGTATCACCAGAAACAGAACAAAAGAGATACCTTTGAAGTACTTTAAAAGCCAGAGTTTACTCTTTTGCATAGCCTGCCACTCGTTATATTAATAACTAAAGTGTTGTTCAATATCTATAGAAGCACAAGGTTGCAAACAAAGTTTAAACTTTTATTAATAGCACTAAACAAAAAACACTCAAATAAACGAGAGCTTACAAAAATAAACAGCTATGCCCTTTATTCTGTAAATAGATGAAAGCCATCGACAAAGCATTAAATCTCGTAACTCTTGTACTTTAGGGTGTGATTCATCTTCACTATCAGTTTGAGGTAAACCTTCAGGATTAAAAATTTTAACCTCAGCACCAAAATACGTTAATAAACGTGCACTCTCCTCTATTACCAACTTGCTATAAGAACGCGCTCTTAATGATCCATATAACAATAAAATTTTAGGTTTGTGCTCAGAAAAACTAACATTAAAATTTTTAGTGTATGGAACAACACTGTGTGTTTTATTTGTATTTGGTAACCCATTAACTTCTAACATTTATAACTCAATCTTTGCCAAGTGAATATACGAAAAATCGAATGTATGAAATTTCACATACAAACACGTTAGTCAAATTCTATTTTATAAATTTTTTTAAGTTATTAAAAAATCGGCTCAAGCCAATGGAAGGGATTGCGGTAGGTATTTGATAAAAATATTAAATTATATGTATAGCGCAACTATTTATTTAAACAGCGAATTATAGTTTCACGTAGTTTTTGCGTTTTAATGGGTTTTGCAACATGAGCATTCATGCCAATAGATAAGTATCGTGTAATATCATCTTTCATAACATTAGCTGTTAAGGCAATTATTGGAATATTTGCGATAGTTTCATCACTATCATTACGAATAATTTGAGTCGCCTCAACACCGTCCATGATAGGCATATGAATATCCATTAAAATTATATCAAACGACTCTAATTTTACTGTTTGGATGCACTCTAATCCATTATCAACTAAGTAAACCTGAGCGCCGCTATTTTCTAGTATGTTGGTAACTATGAGTCGATTGATTGAATTGTCTTCCACAACTAATACTCTAATACCCGCCAGCGACTGTTCACTCACAGCATTTTCTTTAGGCACTTCATGAAAAGAGCCGACTACTCTACTTTTCACCTCCTCATACAAGACACTCGAATAAACAGGTTTTTGCAAAATTGTGTTTATATTTATTTTGTTAGCCACATCATTAAGTAAAACCTCATGATCCCTTGTAAGTACAATTATATTATTGCAAAGCTGGGGATTAATATTATAAATACGCGTTAAAAATGTTTCACTACTCATCGCTGGCATTATCCAATCGACAATAATGACTTTAAATTTTTCTTTATTCTGTTCAATAATATCAATAGCTTGCTTAGCAGACGAGCACGCAGTACATGCTAAACCCATAGCTGTAAGCTGATTTTCAATTACTTTAAGGTCCTCTTCATTATCATCTATAATTAATACATCAAACGGATCAGTAAAGATTAGGTTAGGCGTATCATCAATCAACGCTTGGTTGTTCAATTTAACTTCCACCGAAGCAACAAACTCACTACCCACACCTTGAGTGCTGTGTACCGTTATATCACCACCCATCAATTGGCATAAACGCTTACTAATTGTTAAACCTAACCCTGTACCACCAAACTTCCTAGTTGTAGAACTATCTGCCTGAGTAAATGATTCAAATAAATTGCTAAGATTATCCTCAGCGATGCCAATACCTGAGTCTTTAACTGTAAAATATAAGCAAACACTTTGCGGATCGTCTAATAACTTTCTTGACTCAATTAAAACCGATACAGTGCCGTGAGGGGTGAATTTAATTGCGTTAGAGCATAAATTTAACAGCACCTGATTTATTCGCACTACATCGCCGATTAAGTCCAGCTTAACTGTCTCATCAATGACAATATCAAATGTGACTCCTTTACTTTGGGCCAATTCATTGAAGGTTGCTTTGATATAATCAACAATCGAATTTACAGAAAAAGGAAATTCCTCAAGGTTAATGTTTCCAGACTCAATTTTTGAAAAGTCTAAAATATCGTTAATAACCACCAGGAGTTGATCTGAGGAATATTTAATTTTATCTAAATAATGCCCATACTCACCAGGTAAACCTTTTTCGAGCAAAATATTAGTCAAACCAATAATCCCACTCATAGGGGTTCTAATCTCATGACTCATATTTGCTAAAAACTCAGACTTAGCGGATGTCAGATGCTCTGCTTCTTCCTTGGCGTGCAAAAGCTCTTCAGTGCGCTCTTCAACGCGCGACTCTAATCTTTGCTTTTCTTCATCAAGCTCTTTTAAAAGTTGAATGCGGCGTTGGTTTAAAAACAAAACAAAAACTAAAAAACTGCTAAGAATAAAAATAATTACAGTAGCGCTGTAAATTAATATTTTATTTTTCTCAAAGTAAGTTGGCTTGTAATAAGAGATAATTGACTCTTCTGGCAAGCTCTGCGGAGCAATATTAAACTTACTTAATTGTCGCCAATCATATGAGTATGTACTAAGCCCTTCACCACCAATTTCATTTAACGCTTTATTTTCATTATAAAAAACTATTGAATCGGCAATACGTTTACCTATTTTTTCACCCGACAATACATACCCACCAACAACACCTGAGCCTAATAGCACTTCCCAATAGCTAAACACTGGCGCCGGACTTTCTTTTGTTAATCGCTCTACTAGCTGATAAGGACTAAGTGATTTATTATCGTAACGCCTAAAAATGGGGGTAAATAAAATAATCGAATCCGCTGGGGCATTTCTTACTCTGGTTAGTAATTCTGGTAATGGAAGATCAAACCACTTTTCTACATTTAAATACGAAAAATCACGGTTAATAACCGAAAATAGTCCTCGATGAAAGCTCATACCAATATCGTTTTTTGTATCTAAAATTACGATCAATTTTTTAGGTTTCATTAAATTAACAGCATTTGCTGTTGCTTGCGCATAATCTAATTTAGCTTGGATCACAGCTCCGCTGGTCTTTTTTGGTAGATTAAACTGGGCGCCTGGCTCTAAGTATATTCGTGGAGCATTTATAAAAAAATCGTCTAATTGAGATAGTAACGTCGCTGCAGAAGGCGACTGAGTAACGATGATATCGATGTGCTTATTTTTATATTTTTGTTTGAGGTAGTCTTTCATTAACTGCTTTTGATTAACTTCATCAAAGCGATTTACATCCATATTTTCGACAAATAGTTCATAACTAAAAGAACGTTTTTTAAGCTCTGTACGCAGTCCAAGCTCAACACTTTTATACCAAGGCATATCTTGATTTGTTGAATTTATAAATAAAATATGAGTAACGTCTGAAGGAGTTTGAGCGTGTGAACTAAGGCTCAAGAATTGAAAAACAAGAAATAAAAATAAGATATTAGTTTTCATGTTTCTCATTGTGTAATCAGGGGAAAGTAGTTTAATGGTAAGTATTAACGATATATATATCAATTAAATACAAGATAAAATTTACTGTAATTTAACATTGCCAACAATACTATTTCACTTTACAGCCTAATGAGGTCTTATATTGATAGTTTTTGGATTATCATCACAGCGCAATACGCATAAAAAACCCAGTACGAATACTGGTTTTAGAGTAAAAAGTGTAAAGAATCTAATTATCTTTACACTGTAAAGGTTGGAACACTAGAATGGGATATCGTCATCAAAATCAATGGTTGGTTCCATTGGGTTTGATGCACCACCTTGCGGAGCACTTTGTGGTTTAGGAGCGAAACCACCTTGCTGCTGCGGTGCACTATTTTGTTGTGGTGCAAAGCCGCCGCCTTGCGGTTGTTGGTATTGATTATTTTGTTGTGGTGCAGGCGCTGACTGAGGTTGCGCTGCAGGTGCTGCTTGCTGTTGTGGAGCATAACCACCTTGTTGCTGGTTATTTTGGCCTTGATTATTTTGACCGTAACCACCGCTTTGTTGAGCACTTTGCGCTTGATTACCTTGGTAACCACCACCTTGTTGCCCACCTTGTGATTGATTACCTTGGTAACCACCACTTTGTTGATCGCCACCACGTGCGCCTAACATTTGCATTTGACCAGTAAAGCCATCTACAACTATTTCTGTAGTGTATTTTTCTTGGCCTTGTTGATCGGTCCACTTACGAGTTTGAAGTTTACCTTCAACATAAATTTGTGAACCTTTACGACAATATTCACCAACAATTTCAGCTAACTTGCCAAAAAATACAACACGGTGCCACTCAGTTTTATCAACCATTTGGCCAGTGTTCTTATCTTTATAGCTATCCGAAGTTGCTAGGGTAATATTTGCTACACCGTTACCGTTAGGCATATAACGAACTTCAGGATCTTGCCCTAAATTACCAACCAAAATTACTTTGTTCACACCGCGTGCCATGGAACCATCTCCTATAAATGTTAGATTAAACCAGCGACTTTACGCGCTTGGTCTAGGTCAAATTCTTTATCATTAATCTTTAAATAGCTGCGACTTTCATCGCGAACTACAGTTGCTTCTATTACACCTGGTAAAGCAACTAACTGAGAAGCAAGTACTTGAGCATGCTCTTCAGAATCTAATTTGGTCATTAAACTAATAACTTTACTTTTGGGTGGGACTTGCATTTTCCACGCAATAATAAGCCATATTAACCCAACAAGTGCCGCTGCCGCAAACACAGCTTGCGTCGTTGTAGTTTGTGCTACATAGCCACCTAACATACCGCCTAAAAAGGCGCCTAAAAACTGACTAGATGAGTAGCCTCCCATTGCTGAACCTTTTTGGCTTGCAGGTGCTATTCGCGATACAAGCGCAGGCATAGTGGCTTCTAAAAAGTTAAACGCCACAAAATAAAGCAGCATACACACAGCAATGCCTACTACACTATTAACCCATACCGACATTGCTAACATACTAATAGTTAACAAGGCTACCGAGCCAATAAATGCTTGTTTTTCTTTCTCTTTTTTAATGGCCACAATCATTATTGGTACCATTAATAAAAATGCTAAAAATAGCACTGGAATATACAAATACCAGTGATGGTCGGCAACCAAGCCATCTTTAATTAATTGACTCGGCAGTACCACAAAAATTGTGGTTAGCGTTAAATGCAATAACAATACACCTGCATTTAATCGTGCTAACTGAGGGTGTTTAATTAATTTTTTAATGTCGCTGAAGCTTGCTAATGTATCGCCTTTGGGCGCTTTATTTACCGCCTTTGGCACTAGCATGGTCACTATAAATATACCAAAGACAGCTAAAATAGCAGTCAACCAAAATACACCTGCAATACCCCATGAAGCGGCAACAATTGGCCCAAGTAACATAGCAAAGGCAAAGCTCATTCCTATGCTCATACCAATAACGGCCATTACTTTTGGTCGTTGCTCATCGCGGCTTAAATCTGAAGCAAACGCGAGTAGCGCACTGGCTATTGCGCCCATACCTTGTAAAGCACGGCCTACGGTAACCATTTGGATAGAGTCAGCTAATGCAGCAACTACAGAGCCAATAGCAAATACAACTAAGCCACCAACAATAACCTTTTTACGACCAATCTTATCGGATAATCGACCCATAGGTATTTGTAGTACAGCTTGCGTTAAACCATACGCACCAATGGCAAAACCAATCCAAATAGGCGAAAAACCTTCAAGCGATTGTCCATAAATAGCCAATACAGGCATCAGCATAAACAAGCCGAGCATTCTAAATGCAAACACACTCGCTAGTGATACAGCGGCGCGTTTTTCTCGTGAATTAAGTGAAGATGCGGTCATTATCTGCGTGATCTTACTCTATGAAAAATTGAGGTTGGGATTCTACCATAAGCTTGGCAATAATTAATCGCCTATAAGTAAGGATTTTTCATTGATCAAGGATTAATATTGCTTCGTATTATGCGATACTGAGTAAATAATTTTGGTAACAAACGAGATAGCATGGAAAACATTGAAGTCCGAGGCGCCCGAACGCACAATTTAAAAGACATCAGCCTAACCATCCCACGTGATAAATTAATAGTTATTACGGGTCTATCTGGTTCGGGGAAGTCATCACTTGCATTTGATACGCTTTATGCAGAAGGACAACGCCGATATGTTGAATCACTCTCTGCGTACGCAAGACAATTTTTATCGCTCATGGAAAAGCCTGATGTGGATCACATCGAAGGCCTCTCACCTGCCATTTCTATTGAGCAAAAGTCAACGTCTCATAACCCGCGTTCAACCGTAGGTACTATTACCGAAATTTACGATTATTTACGACTTATGTTTGCCCGCGTTGGCGAACCACGATGTCCTACACATGATTTACCACTTGCTGCGCAAACCGTTAGTCAAATGGTAGATACTGTTTTGGCACTGCCTGAGGGCAGTAAATTAATGCTGCTTGCGCCAATAGTAAAAGAGCGTAAAGGTGAGCATGTTAAGTTATTAGAACAGCTATCCAGCCAAGGTTATATTCGCGCCCGTATAGACGGTGAAGTATGTGACTTGTCTGATCCTCCAACACTTGAGCTTCATAAAAAACATACAATAGAAGTTGTTGTAGACAGATTTAAAGTAAAAGATGGCTTACAACAACGCTTAGCAGAATCGTTCGAAACAGCACTTGAAATGTCTAATGGCGTTGCACATGTAGCATACATGGACGATAGCAGCGCTGAAGAGATTCTATTTTCAGCAAATTTTGCCTGCCCTACTTGTGGCTATGCAATGACTGAGCTAGAACCGCGTTTGTTTTCGTTTAATAACCCTGCTGGTGCGTGCCAAACCTGTGATGGCTTAGGTATTCGTCAATATTTTGATCCTAATCGCGTAGTGCATAACCCGGAATTAAGCCTTGCTGGCGGTGCAATTAAAGGCTGGGATAAACGCAGCTTTTATTACTATCAAATGCTGCAAGCGGTTGCGGATCATTACAACTTTGATTTAGACGTGCCTTATCAAGATTTAGATAGCGAATCGAAAAAAATTATTTTAGATGGCTCTGGTAGCACTAAAATTGCATTTAATTACCGTAACGACCGTGGCGATTTAATTACGCGTAACCATGAGTTTGAAGGCGTTTTAAACAACATGAATCGCCGCTACCGCGAGACCGAGTCAAACTCTGTACGCGAAGAACTTGCTAAATACCAAACAAGCCAAGCGTGTCCTAGCTGTCATGGCTCGCGCTTACGCGAAGAGTCTCGAAATGTATTTATTGGACAAACCAACTTACCTGCAATCACATGCATGAGTATTGGTGAAGCCATGGAATTTTTTGAAGGTTTAGAGTTAACCGGACAAAAAGGCCAAATAGCTGAAAAAATATTAAAAGAAATTCGCGACCGTTTATCGTTTTTAATTAACGTTGGCCTAAATTACTTATCACTTGAGCGCAGCGCCGATACATTATCAGGTGGTGAAGCTCAGCGTATCCGCTTAGCCAGTCAAATTGGTGCCGGTCTTGTAGGCGTAATGTACGTACTAGATGAGCCATCTATTGGGCTACATCAACGTGATAACGACCGCTTACTACAAACACTGGTCCATTTACGCGACTTAGGTAACACCGTTATTGTGGTAGAGCACGATGAAGATGCTATTCGTGCTGCAGATCATATTATTGATATTGGTCCAGGTGCGGGTGTTCATGGTGGGCATATTATTGCACAAGGCACACGCGACGATATTTTAGCAAGCAAAGAGTCTGTTACGGGCCAATTTTTATCAGGCGTACGTAAAATAGAAATACCAAAAGAACGTCACCCAACGAACGACAAATGGCTAGAGCTATTTGGCGCAACGGGTAATAATCTTAAAAATGTGGATTTAAAAATCCCATTTGGTTTAATGACCTGTGTGACGGGTGTATCGGGCTCGGGTAAATCAACGCTAATAAACGACACTTTATTTAAACTGGCTCATACAGAGCTAAATGGCGCAACCACTGCCGAAGCGGCACCGTATAAATCAATTAGCGGTTTAGATCATTTTGATAAAGTGATTGATATTGATCAAAGTCCGATTGGTCGTACTCCACGTTCAAACCCGGCAACCTACACCGGTATATTTACCGGTATTCGTGAATTATTTGCAGGTACACAAGAAGCGCGCTCACGTGGCTACAAAGTAGGTCGCTTTAGCTTTAACGTTAAAGGCGGGCGCTGTGAAGCGTGCCAAGGTGACGGCTTAATTAAAGTTGAAATGCACTTTTTACCTGATGTGTATGTACCGTGTGATGTATGTAAGAGCAAACGCTATAACCGCGAAACGCTCGAAGTACAATATAAAGGTAAAAACATACACCAAGTGCTTGAGATGACTGTTGAAGACGCGCATGAGTATTTTGATAAAATACCGGCTATTGCCCGAAAGCTTAAAACTTTAATGGACGTTGGTTTATCGTATGTTCGTTTAGGTCAAGCCGCTACCACGCTTTCAGGTGGTGAAGCTCAGCGTGTAAAACTTGCCCGTGAGCTTTCTAAACGTGATACAGGTAAAACACTCTACATATTAGATGAGCCCACAACCGGCCTACATTTTGCCGATATTGAACAACTGCTTGTTGTATTACATCGCCTGCGCGATCACGGTAACACCATTGTGGTTATTGAGCACAACCTCGATGTAATTAAAACAGCAGATTGGGTTATTGATTTAGGACCTGAAGGCGGTGCTGGCGGTGGTGAAATACTCATTGCAGGTTCGCCAGAAGAAGTAGCTGAGTGTGAGCGTTCACATACTGGGCATTACTTAAAACCTCTATTAAATAAATAGAGGTTCGGTTGTTACAAATCAATCGTCATTAAAGTTATTTAACCCTCGAGATTACACTTAATTAAAAATGGCGAGAAGATTCACTTCTCGCTATTTTTTGGCTCTAATTTTTCTTTTATCAACATAATACCAATCCGCAATAATACTTAATCATTTTGCGGGGCTAAACGCTGT
>OJFU01000341.1_pt1 | contig 13983 bp, 20 predicted proteins | sample 1594331 | NCBI WGS metagenome assembly OJFU01 (sample SAMN05416801, study PRJEB24817) | seawater metagenome | isolation source: Sea water | place: Canada:Atlantic | collected 2013-11 | reverse complement strand
GATCACTTGCGATGCTCCAAGATATGAATCTTCATGTAAAGAGTCACATAAACAAAAGGCGGTTACGTGCAGTGGGAATAAAAGAGCTCGAACAGAATCCATGGAGTGATCATAATTGTTCTCTCCTGCAAGTCTGACATAATTATTATAAACCGGAGGTAATTCTTTTCGATGCTCTTTGCCATCACTAAAGCTTTGATCAGAGATTTTAATCGGACTAAGAACTAATGAGTCTGCAGCAGGAAAATATCCAAAAAGTCGCTCGCCGACCTGTAAATCTTCATGATTTGAATGAGAGATTTCGGCAAAACCCCACATAGGTATGCAGCCCCATTCATTATTCTGATCATGGGCAGGCGGAAAAAAATTCCAGTACCCAATAGTATCCCCAGCAACTCCGTAGGTAACATTATTGGCAGTAAAAGCAAAACTTTCGACCTTGACTGCAATCTCGCCATCATAAATTTCAGGCGGGTCAGTATCAATAATTCGTGATTGAGTTAAATCTGATTTTAAAGTTTGGAATTGGCTCATAGCATTTTTCTAAGTTGATTTTTTTTGTAAAAGAGAGAGGCTAAACAAAACAATTAAAATTATAGTTGCATAAGGCGCTCCAGAAGCACCAGGTGTAATGCCGACAGTATAAATACCTTGAACAGCTATATCCTCTCTGAGCATAGTGTACCCAAATGTTCTGAAACCCCATTCACCTAGCCATAGCAAATACATTAAAGGAATAAGGGCTCTATAACGAAATATTACTACCCAGCACACACAACAAAAAATTAATTGTGCAAAGCCCCATAAAGAAAAAAATCTGTAGATTAGTAGCATGGGATCAGGCTCACCTGCAATCACAATAAAATTGCCTATGCCATGAAATCCATATTGCTCAAAAAACATATGAATGATGGAGCGCCCGGTCATGAGACAGGTAAATAAAATAAACCCCCAAAAAGCTATTGAATGCCCGTTAAAATTATTATCAGCTACAGGCGGGAAAATCTTATTTAGCACTAAATAGATCCTTCTTTTGTTTCTATATTTAATTGTCCAAGGAGTCCAGCAGACCTATGTTTCTCACTTTCTTGATAATCTGGATCCATGATCATCTCCAACATAGCTTTTCTACTTGGATATCTTGCAACTGCAACACTGTCCCAAAGATCTTCTACCTCGCCCAACATCAATCGAGTAATTTCGCCACCAAAAACCATCTCACCACCAATTTTTTTAAGATGCTCTTGAACCTCCATTGCATAAATCATGTAAGCCTCTTTACCTGATAAATCATTATCTCTGCCATCTTCGTACTCAGCTTTCTCTTTAAATTTAAGAAGATTCACCATTGATATAGGGGAGTTTATATCTCCCTCAAAAAAACCTGCCATTTGCTCCTTATTAGGTGCTACTGTATTTTTTACTTTCATAATTGCCTCAAATTTATCTCATCTCTATTGCTTTTTTAAATGCTGGTCTTGCTTGAATCTTTGCAACATAGGCTTTTATATTTTCCATGTCATCACCAACACAACCCATCATATTTGCCATAAAGCATGAATGCCCAAGCATAAGATCTGCAGCTGAAAAATCTCCAATTAAATAGTCTTTGCCTGCTAGAGCATCATTTACTGGGACTAAAGATTTAGCTAATAACTTTTGCGCTTGCATTAAAACCTTTTCATCTCTTCGATCGGCTGGCAATAAAATGGTTTGAACAACTATTTGATTCATTGGCGGCATAACCATGCCTTCGCAATAATGAAACCATTGAAGGTAATCAGGAAATTCTGGCGCATCTGCTTCAGGCTTTAATCCGCCGCTCTTATGTCTTGCAAGTACATATTCAATAATTGCTCCTGATTCAAAGATAGAAATATCTCCATCCTCAAGAACTGGTACTCTACCTAGTGCATGTCGTGATCTATGCTCTTCGGACTTAAGCCCTTCTTTGGTAAAAGGCATAATATTAACTTCATATTCAAGCCCTAACTCTTCTAATAACCAGACTATTCGACCAGCCCTGGTATTAGCAACAAAATGAACTTTAAGCATAATTTACTCCTAGGTTTGAAGATTTTTACGAGCTCTATCTGCAAACTCTTTCATCTTTTCTTTATCATTTAATATATTGTCGATTGATATAGGAACTTTTATTCCCTCTAGCATGCCTGGTTTTTTATACATAGCATCATTCCATCTTGCTAGATTATCTAAACCTTCGACCGAAATGCCCGACCACTTATGGGTTCTAGTCCAACACCAGTTGGCTATATCAGCAATGGAGTATTCATCTGCCAACCATTCGCTTTGTGCTAATCGTGTATCAAGAACTTCGAATAATCTTCTGCCTTCATTTTGATATCTATCAATTGCAGGTTGAATTGTTTCAGGAAAATATCGAAAGAAAACATTTGCTTGTCCCATCATGGGACCAATGCCACCCATCTGAAACATGAGCCATTGGATTACATCAGATCTGCCTTTGCTATCACTGGGAATGAGCATCCCCGTTTTCTCTGCTAAATAAATCATAATAGCGCCAGATTCAAAAATAGATAAGTCATCATTTTCTCTATCAACAATTGCTGGAATTCTTCCATTTGCACTAATAGCCAAGAATTCTGGTTTATGCTGATCTCCCTCAGCTAAGTTAACTAGGTGCGCTTTATAATCTAAGTTCATGGCCTCTAAAGTACAAGATACTTTATATCCGTTTGGAGTCGGTGCAGTATATAAATCAATCATTTTATTCCTTAATAAATTTTATTAATAAATCAGACAGTTCTTTAGGCTTAGTCCATTGGTAAAAGTGCCCGCCGCCAATATGCTCTGCGCTCTTAGCGTTAGGGGCCATTTGTAAAACATCTTTTTCCATACCATTTGTGACTGGATCATTTCCTGCAAAGATGCTTAAAAATGGTTTATCAGAATCTTTGAAAAAATCGCGTGCTGCTTTTTGTGCCTCTAAAGAAGCATCGGGAAGAATCGGAACATGACTTGGCATAGCTCTTACCCCCATTTTGAATGAAGCATCTGGGAAAGGGGCATCAAAAGCTTTAGATAGATCAGAGTTAAAGGGTGAAAGTTTTTCTAGCCCTATTTTATAAAATAAGTAATTAATAGCTACTTTATATTTAGGTAATTTTTCCATCATCATTGAAGAAACAAAGCCTACTGGCATATTTACTGTTTCCCAACAAAATTTTTGCCAATACATGAACTTGAGAGCTGGATGTTCTATTCCTTGGTCCATCTGCCTTAAGCCTGTTGCCATAGAGATGGGGGTAAGTTTTATTTTTTGGTTGTCTCTAAACTCGCTAACTTTATCTATAACTTCTTGTGGTGCCTCTGGATTGTATGGCAAGCCAGTATTCCCAATGGAGACTTTAATAAAGTGATCTGGTTTTGCTGCAATCATTCTTAAGCCTATAAGGCCGCCCCAATCTTGAGCAAAGAAAGTGAGATTTTCAAAATTATTTTTTTCTAGCCACTGAGTCATCCAGTCAACTTGATTCTGATAGCTGTAATCTTCTCTTGCTGCAGGCTTGTCTGATTTGCCATAGCCTGGAAGGTCAGGAGCGATAACTCTGATTCCGTCTGCTGTTAAAAAAGGAATCATTTTTGCATAAAGGTAGCTCCACACAGGCTGACCATGCATTGCTAATAAGATTGGTCCATCTGCTGGGCCTTCGTCTATGTGATGGATCCTAAGCTCTGATCCATCTTTGGTTATGATGTTTGTATAAACCGGATCATAGGGATAATTTTTTAAATGAGTAAACTCCGAATCAGGCGTTCTGAGTATTTTCATATTAGTTCACTCCAAAGCTATTAAGGATATAAGAATAGATATTGACATAATGTCTGTCAATATATTCAACGTTTTCTTAAATAGAACAAGCCATATCTTGTCCACAGCATAGTGGGGATTTTATTTTTCCATGCTCATTGGGACATTCAGATACTTGAACCGAAGTTCCATCGTCTAAATCTAACATTCCATTTACTAAGGGTGCCTCGCATGCTCCGCATGATGCATTTACCGACATCCCACATTGATCACAAGCATAAGTTGCCATATTTTCCTCTATCTAGATAATTTAGTTATGCATTTATCTTAACAAAAATTATAAACAATTAGACTATAATATTTATGAGGAGCATTTTTAAATGCTATAAAAAGGGGAAAGAAAAATGTCTAAAGTTTCAGGTTATTGCGATCCTGCATTTGCAAAAGTAGGAGAAATATTTTCACAAGCTATTGAATCAGAATACGAGCTCGGTGCCTCTCTTGCTATTGAACACAAAGGCAAAATGGTTGTAAATATGTTTGGTGGCCACAAAGATCTTCAAAGAGCTAAGCCTTGGGAACAGAATACTATTGTAAATGTATTTTCTGTAACCAAAGGCGTAACTGCTATTTGTATTGCCAGGCTTATTGACGAAGGTAGGTTAGATGTAGACAAAAAAGTGTCCTTCTATTGGCCTGAGTATGGCTGTAATGGCAAAGAAGATACCAAAGTAAGCGATTTATTGTGTCATAGAGCTGGAATGTTTGGTTTTCAAGATGGCATGCCCTCTGGATCTTGGCAACATTGGGAAAATTTTTCTACTGCGCTTGCAGCGCAAAAACCCTTTAAAGAACCTGGGTCAGCTCAGGGATATCATGCGCTTACATATGGCTGGCTAGTTGGTGAAATTATTCGAAGAGTAGATGGAAGAAGTACCGGACAATATTTTAAAGAAGAAATTGCTGAGCCTTTCGGTATTGATTTTCAAATTGGTCTTAACGAAAATGAATTTGATAGATGTGCAGATATGATCATGCAGCTTGACCATGGCAAAGCAAGCCCTCTTGAGCTCATAAAATACGTACCAAAATTTATTTTGCCTAAACGATTTTGGGATTTAAAAGATTCTATTGAGGGTGGTGATTTTAAAAAAGCTTTTGCATCAAGAATCGAAGATGAGGTGGGATATCATAACTCTGCTGACTGGAGAATGGCTGAAGTGCCATCAGCAAACGGGCATGGAACTGCTGAAAGTCTTGCAAAGCTTTATGGTATTTTAAGTAATGGCGGTCAAAGAGATGATTACAGCATAATGAAGCCGGAGACTTTGGCTTATGCTACAACCCCGCTTTCTACTGGCCCAGATTCAGTCCTCTTTGGTTCAGGTATTACGTTTGGCTTAGGTTTTGAGTTAGGAAAAGCATCTATTCCAGCAGGAATGAGTTTTGCGCCAAAATTCATAAAAGGCATGTTTGGGCATGCTGGTGTTGGTGGCGCTGTTTCTTTTGGCGATGCAAGTAATCAAGTGGGTTTTGGGTTTGTATGTAACGAAATGCATGAAGTTAAAAGTCTATATAAAACCTATAATGAAATAATAGACCCTCTGTATTCTGTGCTTGAAGGGTAATTAACTATTATTGACTTAGAGTTAACTTTAAGGAATATAATAAACAAATAAGTAGTAATAGGAGACTCTTATGCCAGAAATGTCACCCTTTGGATGGTTTCATACCATTATGGGCATGGCCGCTTTATTAAGTGGTGCATACTCAATCTTAAGATATAAAATTATTGAGTCTGAAAATGCTTCTGCAAAGATTTTTTTACTTACAACAGTTATAACTTCTGTTTCAGCATTAATGATATACAAACAAGGAAGTTTTGGAATTGCTCACATGCTTGCAGTGGTTGCTTTGATAGCAGTAGTAGGCGGTATGATGATGGAAAGAAGATTAATTTTTGGTTGGCTCTGTCCCTACTTTCAAGCCATAAGCTATTCTGCTCTTTTCTTGTTTCATATGATCCCGGCTATCACAGATGGCCTTAGAAGATTACCCGTTGATGATCCAATCGCAAAAAGTTTTGAAGATCCATTGATACTTGGTTTTTATGTCTTATTTTTAGCTGCTTACATAGTTGGTGTTATTGCCCAAATGTTTTGGATAAAGAAGAATAAACTAGTTTAGGAAAAAAAGTATGGAAGGATTAGCAGTTATGGGTTTTGCATTTGGAATGCTCGGAGTAGTTGCGCTAGTTAGACTAGAAAAACTAACAAAGACCTTAAAAGACAAAGGAATTCTTGAAGAGAATTACAAAGAAGAATAATTTACCAAGACGTAAAAGGAGTTATAAATGTTTGAAGTATATCAACCGGTATTATTAGGATTATGGTTAACGCTTAGCACAATTATTATTCAGGCTATTGTGCTTGTAAGAGTTCATAGAGCCCATAAGGGTTATAAAGTTGGGATAATAGACCCATCACTTGGACAAGCTTCTTTATTCTTTAGAGCTTATAGAACTTTTTGGAATTCATTAGAGAATATTGTTCCTCTATTTGGTATGGTCGTACTTGCCATGATGTCAGGCTATAGCCCAAGCAAATTATCAATAGTGGTCTGGATTTATGCGATTACAAGAATTATTCATATGGCTATCTACTACAAAGTAGCTACTGATAAAAATCCTAGTATTAGAAGTCTTTTCTACGCAATAGGTCTTGTAGCTAATATTTATTTAATGGTGAGCCTGGGAATACATTTATTAAGCTAATCTAAGTTAATAGTATCTCCAGCTTGATGATGCAGTTTTATTTGGGACTCTATTTTTTTTCGCTCTAAGTCTGTAATCGATAAAAATTTACTAATAAGGCCAGTCGTTTTTTCTGGATTAGAGCCAGTAATAAATAAATGCTCTGCTCCTAGAATATTGCATGCTCTAAGTGTTCTTTTATGATCCATCCCAAGCCTTAGAATTCCTAATAGCTTTACCTCCTCTGCGGTAAGTATTGCAACATCTGCCTTAATATTATTTTTAATCAAATATTTAAATTTTGCTATATGGCCTTCATGAAATATCTTATTACCTTTTTTATCTTCTATTAATAGTGCAAAAGTTGCTGGATGATAGGGAAACCCTGTTGGTATTGCTTTGAAATTAATTGAATGAATATTTGAGCCTACATTGCTTAATAGCTTAATTGGATTATTAATACCTGCCTTAAGTAAAATTCGTCTAACCCATGCTGAAGTATAAATTTCTATATCTTCTGGCAGCGATTGAATAGATTCTAAATGCAGATGATCTTCAAATGGGGCTGTTATTATTATTGCTTTTACTTTGTTGAGGTCCTTTGCATCTAAGCAAATATGCTCATTTCGTTTTCTTTGAATAAAAGTTGAGTTATCAGGTTGCAACTGATTGCTGAGCCAAGGATCTATTAAGACAGCATTCTCGCCCTCTTCTATATACCAAGTTTGGTAATTATCAGCTTTTAATAATTTCATAATATCTAGGAATTATAGTCAAAAAGACTAATTGTGCTTAGCTATACCTTTTTTTCTTATTCTCGGTAGAATGTTCTTATCATTTTAATAAAGGGGATTTAAATGAGTTACAGAAAATCTAAATCTATGTTTTCTATACCAAAGCAATTTATTGCTAAGAGGAATAGACTATTCTCCTATATAGGAACTACTCTTTTAAGTGTGACCGGCTGGAGAGTAGAAGGTGAAATTCCTGATATGAAAAAGCTACTCGTTGTCTTTGCTCCTCATACTTCAAATTGGGATTTTGTATATGGCATGGCTATGGTTCTAAGTTTAAAGATAAAAATTTATTGGCTTGGCAAACATACTATTTTTAAAAAGGGTTTTAGGCGCCTTTTAAAAAGCTTAGGTGGTATACCTGTGAACCGCGGTGACTCAAAAAATATTATTAAGGATATTACAGCTTTTGCAAATCAAGAGGGTGGGTTTCTTATAGGGCTATCTCCTGAAGGAACTCGGAAGAGAGTAGAGAATTGGAAATCTGGATTCTTGAGAATGGCTAATAGCTTGGAATGTCCTATTTTATTAGTAGGAATAGACTACCCATCAAAAGTAATAAGATTCACTGACCTCTTCTATCCAACAGGTGATAATCAAAGAGATATAGATTATTTAAAAAAGTACTACAAAGATTTTATAGGGAAGATCCCAGAATATTTCTAATATTTGTCTTTGTTCCTACCTTGATATCCCTGATTTAAGGGTTATGTTATGAGTGGTGTCGCCACTTACTATAAATTTAGCTTGCTCATATGATGGACCTTTCATTTGTCCCATCGCATCATTTGAAAATCCATATTGTTCTTTTGGAATGCCTATAAAATTTTTATCTATTTTATTATTTCCATTTGTATCTACAAAGAGTGCTATAGCGTAATCGCCATCAGGAATATCTGTGGTGACTTCTAAGATTTCTTTGGCCTCAGATGCAATACTAACAGTACGACAAGAATTTTCATCTGACTCATTTTCAACTGAATTCTCAAAGCCAATTGCATCTCTACAAATAGTTAAATAAATAACTCCAGATTTTTTTTGATCCAAAATGTTAATAGTTAATTGAGATTCGGGCGCTGTTATTCCTTGGATAGAAAATAAGCATATCCAAGTAAATGTAAAAATAACTCCTATTTTTTTCATCGCGGAATCCTATACATAGCACATATCTTATTACCAGAAGGGTCTCTTAAATATGCCAAGTACAGCTGCACGCCTCCACCATCTCTAATGCCTGGGGGATCACATAACTCCGGCGTTTCAGCGCCAGCTTCAATTCCAGCTGCATGCCACTCATCAATCATTGCAGTAGAAGAAGCATTAAAACCAATAGTGCTCCCATTAGCATCAGTTGCTACTTGTCCATCAATAGGCTGTGAGATTAAAAAACTATTATCTCGATTAATAAAATAGACATATCTTGTATGCCCATCGTGATTTAATGATAATTTGCCTGGCTTTGATCCCAGCACAGCCATAGTTTTATCATAAAATATCTTTGATGCTTCTATATCGTTGGCTCCGAGCATGACGTGACTAAACATGAATATCTCCTATAAATATTAATCTATTATGTGTCTGAATTCTTAGAAAACAAAGCAATATCCTTTGCTGGAATTTCTAGCTGCCAGTTATGTTGCTCTGCAATAATCTCAAATGTCTTTTCTGAATAAAAAACTACGTGCGTAGGGTCTCGTCTGTAGTACCAATTTTCAAATTGTTTATCTTCTGTAAGAAAGGTAGTCATGATGCCAAGCCAGCCTCCTGGAAATAAAAGGTTATTGAGAGTTTCAAATTCTTTGTTTGGATTAAAAAAATGTTCTGCTGTTTCTGTGCAAGTTATAAAGTTATATTTTTTAGAGAAGATGTCTTGATTAGGATAAAAAAATGGATCATACAGATCTATATCATAGCCATCTGACTTTAGCATCTCTGCTAATGCAGGCCCATGGCCACAACCAAAATCAAGACCCTTGTCATCGGAATTTAATTTTGCCATTAAGGGCTCTGATAATTTAGATAAAAATTTGAGATATGCCGGGTCACCTATTTCATTTTGATGCTCTAAGTATCTGCTTTTTTCAGTGATAGGATCTATGTGAAATCTCTTATCTAAGAATTTTACTAAGCAATTTGAACAGTCCCAATAGATCTTTTCATCTTTTGTTATAAAAGACTCTACTTGATTGCTGTTGCAAACAATACAGCTCATTTTTACTTAGTTAAATATTCTGAAATTGCATCTACTGCCAAAAAGCTAGTGGCAAATAGAAAATCATCAGATGATTCTGGGAAAGAAGACAATTTAACAATAACTACTCCATTGTTTTGATTGATATAAATTGTTTGTCCATGAATACCTATGCAGAGCATAGTATCAATATTCATTACCCAAACTTGATTCATATAATGGCCTCCTGGTAACATCATTCCATATGCACTCTCTGCAAAACGCTGTTTGTAGCCCTCATCACCTTCTCTTGTAGATTTGACCCATGATGATGGAACAATTTGTTCTCCGTTATAGTTGCCATCATTGAGCAACATCAAACCAAATCTAGCTAGGTCTCTTGCACAAGCATTCATGCCAGCGCCTACATAAGGAAAACCAGTTTTATCTACAACTATTGCGGCATCTTGCTCTGGTCGAAGTTTTTGCCAAATATGCTTTTCAATTAAGTCTTGGCACCTTTCACCCGTTGCTCGCTCTATAGCCATAGCAACAATATTGGTAAGTACAGTTCGATAATGATACTTTTCGCCGTCTAATTGCTCTTTACTTTGAAGCGATAAAGCATAATCAAATAGAGTTGAAGGTGTTTCTGCATTCACTAACTGCGGTCTCCACCCCACTATAGCTGTCTCATGCCAGAAATCAGCCTGAGGGTCTGAGTAATCCTCTCCATATTCTACTGCAGCAGACATATCTAAAGCATGTTGGAGCTTTGTCTCGGAAAAAACTGTATCTTTAAATTCAGGAATATAGTCTGAGACATTTTTATCAGGATCTATAATGCCTTTTTCATACAGGATTCCTGTGAGCATTCCTACAAATGATTTTGTTACAGAATTAAGCAAGTGCAAGGTATCTGGTCCCATATTATTCATATACTCTTCATGAATTAAAGCCCCATCTTGTAAAACTAAAAAGGCATCTGTATAAGTAGCATCTAGCATCTGACGAATAGATTGCTTATTGCCCTCTAAATTTTCAAATTCAACGGCCTCTATAGACTGTAAATTCATAGGAATGTCTGATGCAGGGCCTGAACCTCTTTTTAATCTAGCTGTTGGAAACAGTCCTTGAACATTCTGAAAGCTCTCTCTGTTAAAAGGTGGGTAGCCCCAATTATCATGGGTGACTTGTTTTTTGCTCATAGTAAGTTTTCTTCTCTTTTATTTGCGTGGAGGCATGCCGTGAACCATGGTTATAGATTTAGTATCTGCTCCAGCTCTTCGGTGCTCTGATAAGGCTTGGTATTCTGGATCATTAAACCAAGCTTCTGCATCTGCTTCAGAAGGAAATTGAAAAATAATCATTCTGCCTGCTCTTGGCTCTGAGCCTTCTAAATGTTTTGGGCTGTCATCAAAAGTAATGAAAGAGCCGCCGTGCTTTTTTAGGATAGGGAAAAATCCTCTCTCATATATTCCATATTCTGCAGGATCTTCATTGGTAACAAGATTAGCAATCATAAAAACAGGTACGTCTGACATGGTGTTCTCCTTTAATGTATTAAATATTATCAACCCATTTTGCCACAGCTTGGCCTATTTCTAATGGTGAATCCTCTTGTATAAAGTGAAGCCCTTTAACGGTTATCTCTTGTTGATTCGGCCAAGTTCTGCAAAATTCTCTCTGTCTACCAGTTAAAATTGAGCCAGGGTCTGCATTAATAAATAATTTTGGCATTTCGCTGCTTGCCATAAAGGCACCATATTCATTTACTAAAGCAACTATATTTTCAGGTTCGCCCTCAATGGGTATTTGGCGAGGCCAATTTAATAACGGTTGTCGATCATCCGCATTTACATAAGGGGCTCTGTAAGTATTCATTTCTGCTTCGGTCAAGGTGCGCATAACTGATGCAGGCAATACTGCTTCTATAAACATATTGCGATTGAGTATTAAGTCTTCACCCTTTTCAGAACGAAAGCCTTTAAAAATACCTGCTGCGTCTTGATCCCAATCGTCCCAACTCATGGGCTTAACAATCGCTTCCATGTATGCAATGCCTTTCATTTGTTCAGAATGTCTCATAGCCCATAAAAAACCAATCCCACTGCCCCAATCATGAATAACAAGAGTGACATTTTTATCTGCACCAATTGTTTTAAGTAGCTCTTCTACATAATGGTATGCGACTTCAAGAGTATATCTATCTGGGCCTTCGCTAGCAGGTAATTTATCTGAATCTCCATGACCTATTAGATCAGGAACAATCACTCTGCCTGATTGAGTGAGCTCTGGAATTATGTTTCGCCATAAAAATGAAGATGCTGGATTGCCGTGAAGTAAAACTATTGGGTCTCCAGCGCCTTCATCTACATAAGCAATTTGTTTACCATCAACATCAGTAAATTTTTTTTGATAGGTCATGGTTTCATTTATCATGCTGCATCTTTGTAACTAGATTGTAGTCATAATCATAAAATATGAGCTTGGAATTACAAGCGCCCATAATATTAAAGCCAGCACTAGGGATCTTGAGCTTATGCTGCCTAGTGACTCTTTATTGATTTGAGTACCAATACAAAAGAGCCCTACAAGCAAAAAGGATTGACTGGCTAGTTTTAAATAAGTTAGATTTTGTTCGTTAAAATTTAAATACGTACCCAACAAGATCGCAGCTATAAAGAACAATACAAAAATTGGTAGCTTGATGTTTGTGCTCTTTTTGTCATGGTATTGTGATGATAAATAAATAACTAAAGGAATAAGCCATAGCGTTCTGCCTAACTTAAGCGTGGCTGCTGTTTCTACTGCATCTTCTCCAAAAAGCATTGCAGCGCCAATTACAGAGCTGGTATCGTGAATAGACATGGCTGCCCAAGCGCCAAACTGATCTTGTCCCATACCTATATAATTTCCAAATACTGGAAAAACAACTATTGCCACAGCATTTAATAAAAATATTATTGTGATCGCTGTTAATACATCCTTTGGCTTAGCTTTAATAATTGGGGCAACGGCAGCAATTGCGGTGCCTCCACAAATAGCAGCTCCAGAAACAATAAGTAGAGTAAGTTTTTTATCAACACCTATTAGTTTTCCTATGTATATTCCTCCAAAGAATACTGTGACAACAAGCAAGGAAATATAGGGCAGATAGCCTCCTGTTACTGCAAAGGCTTTAGTTAACGATATCGTTAATCCAAGAGTAACTATTCCTACCTGTAAAAATTTAGTGCCTGCTGATTTGGTAATAAAGTCATTAGGTAAACTTAGGCTTAATGAAAATACTATTCCCAATAAAAGAGAAATGATTGCGGAGCCGGTCCATAAAGATATGCCGACTAAAATAATTCCTATAATTAATTTCATCATCCTAGTTAAAATGCTTCATCAGCAACCCAGCTAATAGACCAATTATGACCAAGACGATTGCCCTTATAAGTATCAGGCAGAATGGTTATTGAACTGCCTATAATTGAAATATCTTGAGGGTTAGGTGATAAGTCTTTAAATGCACTGTCTAGTTGATGCTGAGTTCTCCATTCAAAAAGAGTAGTATTAGAGCTGATTGTTTGTATAGGTGAGTAATTACAAGTGTTAATTAGCAAGTCATTGCCAAGTAGGGGTGAGGCAACAACATGAACTTCAAGTGGCGTTTTATTAATCCAGTTTTTCAAAACATGGCTAACCAAGATTCCTCCATAGCTATGACCGATCAATGTAACTTTTTTAAGAGAAGGATTTCCTGCCAAGAGATTTGCAATATCCACTGATAGCTTTTCTGCAGAAGCTTGGAAGCAAACCTGATCAGGCCATCGGTAAAAATATACTTCTTTCTTTTTGGTATTGATTGTCTTAAGAGGATACACCCATTCATAACCTTCACTTCTGCTGCCGTGGACGGCTATTAGGAGCTCTTCTGAGTCCAGCGATCCTAACTCTAATGTGTTCAGCCCCTTAGGAAGATCGATTAACCTTTGTCCTAATTTTTGTACAGAGACATCATCAGAAAAATCTTTAAGCTGGACATTAGGCTCGGGTGAATTGCTGCAACTAGAAACAGTAAAACAAATGATAAAAATAAAAGAAATATATCTCATTGCTTATCGTTGCTAAAATTTATAAAAAGTTATTGCTCTAAAGAGCTTCAAATAAACATACATTTGTTTATCTTAAAGCTTGATGAAAAAATATGTAACTAATTGATTGTCTGAAGAAGGTCGCTCCAGAAGGGTTTAACTCTTTTTCCAACTAGTTTTTGGCTTTGATCCTGTGTTTTTGTTATATGGTTTATTTGCTGAATTGCCACTAGGTCTGCCAGCTCCGCTTCTTTCTGGTCTTCCGGTATTACTTGGTCTTCCACCAGTGTTTGGTCTACCGCCGCCATTACTTGGTCTGCCAGCTCCGCTAGTGTTTGGTCTGCCAGCTCCGCTTCTTTCTGGTCTTCCGGTATTACTTGGTCTTCCACCAG
>OJFU01000327.1_pt1 | contig 14266 bp, 16 predicted proteins | sample 1594331 | NCBI WGS metagenome assembly OJFU01 (sample SAMN05416801, study PRJEB24817) | seawater metagenome | isolation source: Sea water | place: Canada:Atlantic | collected 2013-11 | reverse complement strand
ACGAGATGTAGAGAGGTCTCGTGGGCTCGGAGATGTGTATAAGAGACAGAGCATCTGAAATATTTGCAGGAGCAATTCAGGATTATAAAAGAGGTCTTATTATTGGTCATAGGACATTTGGTAAAGGAACTGTTCAAGCAATCCAAGATTTATCTTTAGGTCAGATAAAAATCACTGAATCTAAATTTTATCGAGTTACAGGTGAAAGCACACAAAATCGAGGAGTCATTCCTGATATTGAATTACCTTCAACATGGGATATTGAGACTATTGGAGAAAGCTCTCTTCATTTATCCCTTCCATGGGATTCAATTAACCCAGTGAAATATAGAGCTTTTAAACTTGATCAAGATATTATGGCAGCTGTTAAAAAATCTTACTTGAGTCGTCTAAATGATAGTCCTAACTTAGAATATTTAAAAAATCTAAGGATGCGATATGACGAATCTTCAGATAAAAAAGAATTGAGTCTTAATATCCTCAATAGACAATTTGAGAAAGAGCAAAGGCGTGCTTGGATTCTTGATACTGAAAATAATAGAAGAGAAGAGTTGGGTTTAGATATTTTTAAGCTCTATTCGGATATGGAAGATTTTAATAAAGAAAAAAATGAGGAAGATATAGATATTGATGTTGATAATGATTATTTGCTTCAAGAAACCGCAAATATTATTGGGGACTATGTATACTTGAACGACAAAATTTTTAATCTTAAAACCTAATTAGTAATTATGCGTATAGTTTGTTTCAATATTAATAGTATCAGAGCAAGACCACATCAATTAGAGCATATTAGAGACGTTCTAAAGCCCGATGTGATTGGATTACAAGAGACTAAAGTCAATGATCCTGATTTTCCTTTAGAAGTCATAGAGGAGATTGGATATCATGCTGAATACTGGGGTCAAAAAGGACACTATGGTGTAGCTCTCTTGAGTAAAGAGAAGCCTATTGAGACCCAAAAAGGTTTTATAGGTGATACAGAAGAAGATCAAAAACGCTTTATACAAGGTACTTATGACTTTAATGGATCAAAAATAGTAATTATGAATGGATATTTTCCTCAGGGAGAAAATATTCAACATGAGACTAAGTTTCCTAAAAAAATAAAGTACTACAAAGATTTGCATGAACACATAACCGAGCTTCAAAAAAAAGAAGAAAATCTTGTAGTTATGGGTGACTTTAATGTTTCTCCAGAAGATATAGATATTGGTATTGGTGAGCAAAATATGAAACGCTGGCTAAGAGATGGTAAGACATCCTTTCAACCACAAGAACGCGAGATGTGGAATAGTATTAAAAATCTTGGTTTTCAAGATTCTTGGCGTTGTATTAATCCAGATGAATCAACTATATATTCTTGGTTTGATTATAGATCTAGAATGTTTGATGATGATCCAAAGAGAGGCTTGCGAATTGATCACATAATGCTCTCAGATAACCTTGTACAAAATATTCACTCTGTGGGAATAGATCATATAGCGAGAGCTATGGAAAAGCCTTCAGATCATTGCCCGGTATGGGTAGAGCTTAAAAATTAATCTCTTTTTGCTTTAAAAAAATCTTTTAAAATTTTACTAGTCTCTTTTTCAAGAAGACCATTTTGGCAATCTATTTTATGATTAAATGGCTTGGTATAAAGAGTATCTATCGACTGAATGGCGCCTGTTTTTGGTTCCAATGAAGAATATATAAGTTTTGATACTCGGGCATCAATCAGGGCTTTAGCACACATATGACATGGCTCTAAAGTAACGTATATAGAAGTATTGTTTAATCTATAGTTATTTAATGCTTTGCTAGCATCTTGAATTGCAACTATCTCAGCATGAGCTGAAACATCATTCCGAGAAATCACCTTATTAAATCCTCTGCCAATAACTTTATCATCTAAAGTTATTACTGCACCAACCGGAACCTCGCCAGATAAAGCTGCTTCTTTAGCAAGCTCAATAGCTTCCTGCATAAATGCAAAATCAAGCTCAGAGAACATTAAATAACTTAGTAAAGTTCGATTCTAGCTAAATCAACTTCTGCATAGAAATCTTTTCCATAGGCAACTATAGCAATCCAATTAACCTTGGAAGATTTAACTTTACGAGGAACATATGCAGGACCAACTCTTTTAAAAGAGCTAAAAGGTATATCTATAATTTCCCAATCGTCATTTGCTGTGAAAGTAGCTTGATAGTATTGCCAAGGTAAGAATGTTGCTGAGGTTCTAAGATGAACTTGATATGCTTCGCCATTTCCTCTGGTTTTAATTCTTACACCTTCAAAATTTTTATTGCCAGTATCCACTCTTGAGCGATATTGAATAAAACCGCCATTATTTTTTGTACTTACATTACCCTCAAGTCTGTAAAAACTTATTTCATTATCAGTTAATTCTGAAAATTTTATTTCAGAAAGCCCGCCCATAACCTGATCTGATACTGGATTCCAATTAGCTCGATTGTTTTGAAAATCTTCAATAACTAAATTATCGGCAAATACAGAGAGTGAGAATATTGAGATTAAAAGTATTTTTTTCATAGGGTTTTATTAATTTAAGTTTTTTTATTTATTCTTTCAGCTGGAAACCATGGCCATTTACAAACAGTAGCCATTTTATCTCCATCTGGGGTAGAAACAGAAAAAGTCATATCAGTATCACTAAACTCAATTGGCACATTTGCAAAACCAATATTTTTATCAAGTCTTGGAGAATAAATACATCTTGATACATGTCCTATTTTTAAATCATTATCTAATACTGGCCAAAATTGTTCTGGTGGACTTTTAATTGGGTTACCTTCGACAACTATTCCAACTAGCTTTCGTTTTGTGCCCTCTTCCTCTATTTTCTTTAAAGCTGCCTTACCAATAAATTCAACTGACTGATTGGTATCCACCAGCCTATTTAAACCTATAGAAAAAGGAGTATCTTCTCTAAGAATATCAGAGGCATAAGATAATAGACCACCTTCTATACTTCTAATGGCATTTGGCGCTATTGGAGTTATATTAAATTCTAAACCAGCCTCTCTAACTATTTCCCATAATTGATTACCAAGTTTGTGGTTACGTAAATAAAGTTCATAGCTTATTTCACCACTCCAGCCAGTTCTTGCTAATACTAAAGGTATGCCTTCTAAAGAAGTCTCCATTGCTCTGTAATATCCAACATTTTTATGGTCTTCATCAAATAATTTTTCTATGAGTAAGTGAGCTTTTGGACCTCCTATTTGTAAGGGAGATACATCGGGCTCAAATACATTAACATCCATTCCAGAGTTAACAGCAGCACCCTGAATCCATAATAAAACTCCACTATCTCCTGGTGATATCCAAAACTGATCTGGCTTCACTCTCAATAAAACTGCATCATTAATGATTCCGCCATCTTCGCCAGTTAATAAGATATATAAGCAATGACCTATTTCACATTTTTCAAGATTTCTAGGTGTTAGAGTTCTAATAAACTTATAAGCATCTGGTCCATTTATTTCAACTTGTCTTTCAGCTGCAACGTCCCACATGGTGACATCATTTGTCAAACTAGAATATTCATCTTCTGGGCTTGTATAAACCGTTGGCATATACATATGGTTATAAATAGTAAAACCTTTAGCTCCGTACTTCCTTGTTGAATCATAAAATGGAGATTTTCTAATTCTAGAGCCAAATGAGATATTTGCTGGTGGATGAATAGTTGTCATAAATTACTCCTTAATGCTGTAATTATTGCTACTTTAATTCCTTTATCATCATCTTTTCAAGCTTTTTATTTTCTTTAAAGGCTTTAAATATTGGCAGCTTTAAATTTGGTTGCAAATTATCAGCCATTCTTTTTATTTGAATGTAAAACCATGCCTGTTGTGAGAAAGCATTCAAGGCTTGAATCAGTAAAAAAGGGCTGCTTGGAGATAACCACCATCTTCCTATTTGAAGTGTTTTTTCAAAGGATGGGAGTTCTTGAATAGTGCCAGCAAGAAGATCATTTAAGACCAAAGGTTCTGCACATAAAGGTCTTCCTACTCCAATCAAATCACATATCTTAGATTTTATTGCAGCATTCATTCCTACTGAAGTTCTAAAACCACCAGTAACCATTAATGGAATATTAATAGCTTCTTGTATTTTATCTGCATAATCTAAAAAATATGCCTCCCTAGCAATCGTACTAGGTTTTCTTACTTCGCTTCTGTCTTTGTTGACACTAATTTCATCAAATCCTAACAACCTAGGCTGCTCATAAGTTCCACCAGAAATTTCAATCACATCAACTCCAGCATTATTTAAAAATTGGGCAACTTTTATAGAGTCATTATTACTGAAACCACCTTTTTGAAAATCAGTTGAATTTAACTTAACTGATATTGGAAAATCATCACCTAACTCTGCACGACATCCATCAATAATCCTAAGCATAAGTCGAGATCTATTCTCAATCGAACCACCCCACTCATCTTCTCTTAAATTTATATCAGGCGATAAGAATTGAGAAAGCAGATAACCGTGAGCTGAATGAAGCTGAATACCAGTAAAGCCAGTTTCTTTTGCAACTTTTGCTACAAAAATAAATCTCTCAATTACATCCTCAATATCATCAACTGTCATAGGAATTGGAACTCCATAATTAGCACTTGGAATTTTTAATTGAACTGATGATGGAGATAATGGGTTTGGATTTAAATCTCCAGGAGTTTGTCTTCCAGCATGACTTATTTGCATCCAAAGTTGAGTATTATTTCTTGTGCCGGCTGCAGCCCACTTTTTCAAAGTTTCAACTTGATCTAAATAAGAATTTTTTTCTATTGCAACATTTCCAGGACCTTCCATACATCTTCTATCAACTTGGACATTACCGGATAATAAAATACCAGCTCCTCCAGATGCCCATTTTTTATATAGATTTACATGTCTTTGGGTTGCAAAATTATTTGAATCAGCAATTCCTTCTGTCATAGCAGCTTTGCAGAGCCTATTCTTTAGGGTAACACCGCAAGGCAATTTAAAATTAGATCCAATTGTCATAATTAATTAAAGTAAATGGTGAATATTTTCAGGGGGTCTTCCTATTATTGCTTTATTTTTAGTAATTATAATTGGTCTTTCAATTAATTTAGGGAACTTAATCATTATATTAATAATATCTTGATCAGAATGAGATAAGCACTTTAAATTATTAATTTTATAATCATCTTCACTTTTTCGGAGTAAGTCTCTTGGTACCATCTCTAATTTATTAAGGATATCTGCAAGTTCAAGAGGGGTTAGCTTTTCTTCTAAATATAGTCTGATTTCATACTTCCAATTATTATCTTGGATAATTTTTAGAGCTTGTCTTGATTTACTGCATCTAGGATTATGATAAATTAAAAATTTGGTCATTATGCTAATTCTTCTAGCATCCTCTGCATTTGCATATGAATAATATTTACAGCTTGCAAAGGTCTTATCATCACCTTAAATTCTGAAATTCTACCATCATCATTAAAGGTAATAATATCAACCCCGTTTACATATTTACCTTCAATCTTTGTTTCAAACTCAAGTATTGCTTGGTTACCAGTTAAAACTTCTTTTGTATAACGAAAACTAGACTCTTTTAAGTCACCAAAATTTTTAGCCTCATCACCACCGAAAGTGTTTCCAGCTGCCATTAAATACAGTTTAGTGAGGTCTTTTCCTTTTTGAGGTGTAAAAACAACTGGAGAATAGAATACAACGTCATCAGCTAGTAATTCATCCAGACCTCCTGGGAAATTACCATGAGTATGATCATGCCATTTTTTAATATTCTCTTTAATCATTAAGATTCAATTAAAAATGTAAGTCCTGCATTAGCTTGAAGTCTTTTGATTAATTTATTACCCATGGATGAGGCTGGTGTATATATTCCTCCAACAAGATCATCACATTCTCTTACTAAGCAAATAGCACTTTCAGTAATCATTTTAGATGTTGAGCCATAGCCAGGATCCATATCACCCTTTACAGAAACATGAACAGATTCTTCATTCATATCAGCACAAAATAAAATATCGTAGCTTCCCTTCTCTCTTGATTCTCTTGAAGGGCCTTCTCCAGGCTCAGGCGCATCATTCATGAAATTTACAGAAGCTACCATTTTAGCTACAGCTTTACCCTCATCTCCTGGACCTGAAACCCACATCTCGTTATAAGAAAAATCTTTTCCATAAGAATGGTTCATTAAAGCATTAGACCTATGAACATTTTTAGTATTAATTGGAGCCATAAAAAATGGTGCTACCCAAGTCTGTAATTTTTTATCATATATTGGTGCATTATCCGGTGCCTGCTCAGGACCATTAAATCCTTCAGATAAAGAAAATGGATTAATTAATACACTTAGTAATTCTGGTTTTACTTTTAATGAAGCCATAGTTGCGCCTAAAGATGCTGCAGTACCGCCAGAAAACTCTCCATCCATCACTCTAACTCTTCCTCTAACATTAGTTGAAGGCTTTCCATATCTTTTTATTGCTTCTTCTTGGGCATATAAAACGCCTAAATCAAAAGGAATGCTATCAAAACCACATGAAAAGATAATTCTAGCTCCAGAAGCTTTTGCAGCTTCGCTATGAGCCGCTATCATTTCATACATCCAACCGGGCTCTCCACATAAATCAACATAATCGGTTCCATGAGAAGCACATTCTTCAATAAGATCAGATCCATACAGCTGGTATGGTCCTACAGTTGTTAGAACGCATTTGGTTTGTTTTACCATATCAGTGATGCTTGTTTTGTCTTCACTATCTACAGTTAAAAGAGAAATTTCTGCTGGAACTCCTAGCTTTTCTTTAACAGCTAATAACTTTTCATGACTTCTCCCAGCCATAGCCCATGAAATACTATTATCATTTCCATATTGTTTAAGCATATATTCAACAACTAGCTTTCCAGTAAATCCTGTAGCACCGTAGATAACAACATCAAAATTCTTTTCATTCATACAATTCCCCTTATAAATTTATTATTAGTAACTAGTAACCAGCCTCTTGAGAGTTAATCTTATCTAACCATTCTTGATCAAGGACTTCATAAGTACTAGAAGATGGTTTTAAGCAATAAACAACATCATTAACTTTATTTAAATCAAAGCCCTCTTCACGTAGATCATTTTTTTTCAGCTTAAATGTTCCAGTAGTATCCATCTCCTCAATAATTCTTATAAATACTGGTCGAGCATACTTTGCTAGATTGGTTTCAACGTGATCAGAGAATGCATTCCAATTAAAGTTTTGTGCATCTTCTAAACTAAATGCAGCCATACCAGCACGACCCTCACATCCAGGCACTTGAACACCATATACATTTGACATGTTTACGTCGGCATAACCATTTAAAATTTCACCCACTTCATTGGTTGAAACATTTTCTGCTCTCCATCTAAAGGTATCGCCTACTCTATCTACAAATTGGTAATGCTCTTTTCCAAAAGCAAATCCAACATCAACTGTTTTAATTAAATCTCCTGTATTAAACCAAGCATCTCCATCTTTAAAGACGTCTCTTAAAATTTTCTTTTCGCTTGCCTCTTTATCGGTATAACCATTAAAAACTGCATTTGGACCAATCTCAATAACGAGAAGTCCTGGCTCATGATTAGTGATTTTTTTATAGAATCCATCTTCATTTTTAAGAATTTCATCCTCTGCTACATCATATTCAAGCAAAGCAACATCGGCACTTGTCATGCCAATAGTCTTATTTTTATTAAACAAATTCATAAATAAAGCATTGCCTTCACTTGCACCATAAATCTCTATGATTCTATCTACATCAAACCTGTCTTTAAAGGAATCCCAGACATCAGGTCTGAGTCCATTACCTACCATGCTTTTTATTGGATTATTAAGTTCAGCTTCTGAAGGTTCTTGATTTCCCAGATATCTACAAAGCTCTCCAATATAAACAAATGCGGTAGTATTATATTTATGCGAATCTTCCCAAAAAGAAGAAGCAGAAAATTTTCTCTTAATAAATGAAGCAGCTCCAACATGAACGGCTCCGCATAGACCAAGCATCAGACCTGTAGAATGATACAAAGGTAAGCAGTTATACATGCAATCCTCATGATTAATTCTATAACCAGCTTGCGTTATGTTTACAGCTGCTGCTATAAGTTTTCTATTTGGACATACTGCAGCTTTTGGAACTCCTGTCGTACCAGAGGTAAAGATATAGCATGCTATATCTTTAGATGTTACTAAATTAGTTTCTTCTAAATTGTCATCATCACTAAAATCTAAGCTATTTTTTAAATCTGTTGCCCATTCTGGTAAAACATATTCCTGGGTATCTTCAACCCATAAAAGATCATCTTTTTCTGTAATATTAATTTGATCCAAAACATCTTCTAAAGGCTTAGCTCGTTCAGCACCTACTATGCATTTTGTAGAATCAGAAGAATTGATACAATGAATTAATGGATCTCCTGTCAAACTGGTATTAATTAAAACACCAATTGCTCCTAATTTATTTAAAGCAAGAAGTGAGATCACGTAATAAGGTCTGTTTTCCATAAACAACACAACTCTATCGCCATGCTTAATACCATTTTTTGTAAGATATCTAGCAAAGCTATTAGCTGCTTTATTGATTTGAGAATAAGACCAAGTTTCATCTTCAAAATACACACAAGGGCGATCTCCAAATTTATCTGTTGAAGCTTGAAAGGTATGAGCTAATGAAACACTGCTATCTGGATCCGGCCATTTATAGCGCAAAACAGGAATCATATACCTGAGCTCCCCCAGCATTCTAATAAATTCTTTCATATTATCCCCCTTAAATTAATGCAAAATTATAATGACATTATGAATGCCATATAAAGCACAATTATATCGTGAAAAAAAATAATATAGCAGTCAAGTATTGTTTTATTAACTAACTTAAAAGACTTTTGCAGCCAGTTCCCTCTAGATATGAATTTACTCTATTTTTATCATCCTCTGATAAAGCATTAAATTCTTCTCTAATCCAATTCAAACATTTAGCTTGGTAATTAAATGTTTTTTGAGTCCAATGACAATTATCTATTTCAGCCTCCCATTCCTCATCACCATTTAAAGTAGCTTGATTATTGGCAAGTAAAGCAGGCACATAGCCTCTTCCTAGCTCGCAAAGCAAACTCTTTAAAGTCATAGGTAGCTCTTCTAAATCAATCCAGTTTTCTGAAGATTCAAGGCCAGAGAGGTCTTCAGCATTATAAGTCCATGCAACTGTTCTTGGTGATATCTGGTGAGCAAGGTTTCTTGGAGTTGGATCGAAACCTATTAATTGAGTTAATTGACCAAAAAATGCAAAATCTGCAGATGCAGGCTTATTTCCAAAAAGAAAAGGCATTTCAGCCAAGTGAAGCTCCATAAGTGTTAAGAACCTTTTATAACTTGCATCAATAACTGGTGCTGTGAGATCGTTTGATCCAACTACCCATAATCGATCAATTTGTCTCGGCCCTATATAGTCACTAAAGATCTTATAAGAATCATTATCTAAATGATCTGAATGCGCAACAGGTAAAATTTTAGCAGCATTTTTAGCATCCTCTTCAGGATACCAGCGATAGTGAAACATGTATTTAGTGATCCATTCATCAGCAAAATCTTCTAATAAATAATTAATAAATGCTAAAGCTGGATCCTGAGGTATAACTCCTCTTTCAAATATTTCTTTTTCTAGTCTTCTTATAATAGGAGTAGAGTCACATTGAGCTATTAAGTCACCATCTGTATTTGGAAGAATAAATGTAGGTAATAAAATTGGCTTTGGAGCTTCTATTTTAAACTTCTCTAATTCCGTAGCGACTTGACCTGATTTAAATACATATGGAATCCTTCTGTATCGAAGAAGACCAAGCATCTTTCTTGTATATGGCGAAGGCGGGCTTCCTATCAAAGTGAGAGAATTTAGGGAAGTCATAATAATTAGTCCTTAATTAAAGCATCATGTAACTGATTAATTATTAACTTATTTATATCATTGGTACTCATATTTTGATGACATTTAAGTCTATGCCAACATTCAAAAGAAGCTAAGGCAATGACTAGCTCTTGTTGTTCCTTAGATAATTTTTTTACTTCAGGTAAACATTCTAGAAAATCGTCCCTCAATGTCTTATTGACCAATTTGTATTGATTTTCTAGAAACTTATAACGCCACCTTAGTGCATTATTGGCTAATATAAAATTCTGCATTTTTGTATAAGCTTTGCTTCTGGTTTTAATCTTGTTTGCTATTCTCTCTTGCAGAGTTCCTATTTTATCTAAGGGTGAAAAAAAGTGGCTATTTTCAGATTGATTAACTTTAATAATTTCTTTAAACAGATTTTCCATATCATTAAAGTGTCTGAAAACAGTTCTTATGCCGACTCCAGCAGTTTCAGCAACCTGTTGCGCTGTGGGAATTAAAATACCCTCATCAATAAGCTCACGCACAGCTTGAATGATTTGATCGCGACTCTTTTTACTTCTCTCTAGCCTACCATCAGCCTTATCACTCATGAGTGAAGGCATCATGTTGATTGTCAACAGCATTTTTAAGAAATGGTAAAACTAGCAAATTAAGTAAAACATAACCAATGAGAACTATTATTCCTATAATATTTTCATAATATTGCAGTCCTGCAATAGCACATAGGCTAAAAATAATTAGTCTTGGAATTTCTAAATGCATAGCAGACTTTCCATCCAGCCATTTAGTTGTAGATATCATAGTAAAGAGGATCATTCCAACTCCCAGAGCCCCAAGATAATAACTCGAAGCTTCATCTTCAATAATAAAAGGTGCTGCAATAGTTAAAATAATTAGCTGTATAAACCCATAAATTGCGACAATTCTATTAACAGCAGGATCATACTTAACAAAGCTGGACGCATCGAATTCTTTGGTGGGATTTACTTTTTCAATGTCCTCAGGCTGCCAACCAGTTCTTGCTACTAATACATGAAATTTATCTTTCCAATTTTTGGTTTTAAAGAAGTTTCTAAAAATACCAAAATAAATATGAACATTAGCCCATAAAGGGTTAAAAGTCTTAATAGGACCTCGTATGCCGTAAATACAAGGCTCATCTTCTTGCTCTTCTTGAAAAGTTCCAAAAATTCTGTCCCAAATAACAAAGATTCCACCGTAATTCTTATCTATGTAAATTTCATTCTGAGCATGATGAACTCTATGATTTGATGGAGTTATAAAGAAAAGTTCATACCATCCTAGTTTAGGGATATGTTGACTATGAACCCAAAATTGATAAATTAAATTAATAGAAGCAACAGTAACAAAAACCATAGCAGGCATTCCTATTAAAAATAATGGAACATAAAATATCCAACTCAATAGAAAGCTCATACTCGTTTGTCTTAATGCTGTAGATAAGTTGTACTCTTCACTTTGATGATGAGCAACATGAGATGCCCAAAAGATTTGACGCTCATGACCAAATCTATGTAACCAGTAATAACAGAAATCTTGAGCTACAAATGCAAATATCCATGTAATAACCAGACTGTCATCCATTCTCCAAAGCGCATAGTGAGTTTCAATAGCATAGAAAACACTTCCTCCAACTCCTATAAGAACTATTTTTGATGCTGTACTGAGGGAGCCCATGAAAAGACTACTTATAGTGTCATTGAGACGGTAAGTATTATTTTTTTTAACCCATCCATAAATAAACTCTAAAAGAATAGCTAAAATAAAAAAAGGAACTGCTAAAGGTATATAACTCATTAATTAGATCTCATAGATTTGATTTTAGAAATAGTATTTAGTCTTCTAGGGTCTTCTTTAAATTGATCCCAAGATATTTGTTTTGTTTTTAGCATGCTGACAATTTTACCTGATGAAGATATATTATTACTAATAAGATAATTAATAACTTCCTCAACACCCGGTCTATTATTGCAGACTAAAATCATATCACAGCCAGCTTCTAAAGCTTTTCTAGCTTTATCAGCATAATTTCCTGCTATATCTGCGCCTTTCATTGAAAGATCATCACTAAAAATAACACCTTTAAAACCTAACTGTTGTTGAAGAACAGTATTTAGCCAGAAAAAAGAAAAGCTAACAGAGTTCTGGTCTATGTTTGGAAATGTTATATGTGCTGACATGATGCCAGCCAATAAATCTTGAAGAATAATATAAGGCTTCAAATCATTTTGTAATAAATCTTCAAACTCTCTAAGATCGATGGGAGCTTCTAAATGACTATCCTCTGCAACACCTCCATGCCCTGGAAAATGTTTTCCTGTTGCTGACATTCCAGCTTCTTGCATACCTTGTATTAATGCTTCAGAGACATCAATAACTAACTGAGGATCTTCTCCGAAAGATCTATCACCAATAATAGTGCTTTTATTCATATCTAGATCAAGCACTGGCGTAAAACTAATATCTAGGCCTGCTGAAATTAACTCTGAGGCTAGAAGCCATCCAATATCTTTAGCAAATGCAAGGCCTTCAATTTGATCTTTGTTTGCAAGGTCGCCTAAAGCCTGCATTGATGGAATATGGGTAAAATCTTCATGAAAACGTTGAACTCTTCCACCCTCATGATCTACAGCTATTAATATATCTTCTTTTATTTTTCTAATACTAGAACATAAGGATTGAATTTGATGACGAGATTGAAAATTTCTTTCAAAAAGAATAATACCGCCTACATGTGGATTTTCAATTAAATTTACATCTGCATCTGATAAAGAAACTCCATCAATATCTATCATTAGTCTGCCATGTTTTTGAACTAACATTTTTCTTGGTAACTTCTAATCTTTTTCATTTCCTGGCATTAAAAAATCTTCAAATTGAACTTGAAGTCTTTGCATGCCTGAAATCCATCTATCTCTATCATTGGCTTTTCTTTGAACATATTCGGCAACCTCTTTATGAGGAAGAATAAGAAAAGTTTCTGCTTCTATAGCTTTCAAAACATCATTAGCAACAACATCAGGTTCAAGCATTCCATCAACTCCTGCAACCCCAGCTCCACCAGCTGTCATAGCTGTTCTAACTGCTTGCGGGCACAAACATGACACGCCTATACCTTTGTTTCCATAGGTAATTTTTATCCATTCAGCAAAACTAACTGCTGCTGCCTTGGTTACTGCATAACCAGATGCGCCTAATTGAGTTAATAAACCAGCAGCTGATGAGGTATTAACTAAATAACCCTCGCCTCGCTCTAGCATCTGTGGAAGGACATGTTTAGCAGCATGAATATGGGATTGAACATTAATTTCCCAAATTGTTTGCCAATCCTGAGCTTCGGCTTCAAAAAATCCCGGGACGCCTCCGATGCCTGCATTTGAGCAAAAAATATCTATTCCGTCAGAAAACTCATTAGCTTTCTCAATAACATTTTTGATGTCATCTTCTTTTGCAACATTAGCTTCAATAGCTATTCCTCCAACAAGATCTGCAGTTTCTTTTGCTCCTTCTATATTCATATCCACACAAACAAGTGATTGAGCACCTGCTTCTTTAAAAGCTATGCAAAGAGCTTTTCCTATCCCACTTGCAGCCCCAGTAACAACAACTCTTTTATCTAAAATTTTCATTGGAAATCCTCTTAATAAAATTTATTTATTATTTAAATATACAAACTGGGCAATTACATGGACTAAAGACTGATGAATATCTTCAATAATTCCATAATTATCTATCGAAACATGGATATTTAAACTCGACTTAACCTTTGCATCTCCTCCATCGAAACCAGTTAATGTGATGCTTTTAATACCTCTTTGATTTGCATAATCAATTGCACTGATTATATTTTCACTATTTCCTGAAGAGGATATTAGTAAAATTACATCATTATCATCAAGATAATATTCTAATTGTTTTGAGAATGACTCTTTATAAGAAAGATCATTAGATATAGCTGTGAATAATGGAGTATTTGAATTTAAAGAAAAAGACTTCAACTTTGAGTGATCTGTATAGCACCCTTTTGTAAAGTCACACACCAGATGATCTGCAATAGCGCTAGAGCCTCCATTGCCCATGGAATAGACTGTTGAACCAGAATCAATTGTTTGTTGAATTACCTTAATAATCTCAGGAAGATCAGATAAATCCATGCTCTTTTGAGCATCACTCATAGCTTGAAAATACTCTTGAGTAAACTCAGTTGGTGAAGCAGCATTAAATTCTATGTTTTTATCTCTTGTATCGCTCATATTTAATACTGTCTCTTATACACATCTGACGCTGCCGACGAGCGACCTAGTGTAGATCTCGG
>OJFU01000320.1_pt1 | contig 14487 bp, 7 predicted proteins | sample 1594331 | NCBI WGS metagenome assembly OJFU01 (sample SAMN05416801, study PRJEB24817) | seawater metagenome | isolation source: Sea water | place: Canada:Atlantic | collected 2013-11 | reverse complement strand
TTTATTATTACGTCAACGCCTTGTCGATTTGGTTTATTCACCGCAGTTATACTGCCGTTATGAAATTGGCAAATTAAGCGCGCTATGTATAACCCTAAACCCAAGTGTGGTTGGTCATTATTGTGTTTTGTTCTAATAGATACCATAGAGTCAAACAACTGTTCACTCATTTGCTCGGGTAATAATTCACCATTATTGCTTACGGTTAATACTACTTGTTGATTTGATTCTTTGACACTGACCTCAACACTCTCATCACTTGAAAACTCTACGGCATTGGCGATAACTTTATCTAAAAGTTGGGCAATATGTTCTGGTGAGCCTGATACTTTTAATCTCTCTTTTGTCATTTCATTTGATAAGAAATTAACTTTTGGATAGATCAAACGATAGCCATGCATACAGCCGTTATACACTTGTGCTAAATCGAAGACGTTTTTTTCGGTATTTTGCAACATTTGTTCAATACGTGTTGCTTCATTCATATTGGTTAAAATTAAGCTGAGTCGTTCAATCCCATGTTGTGCGCGCACTAGGTAAGGGTTTTTATGTTCGGCTTTGTCCTCGCTATTGTTTACGATTTCATCAACGCTTTCATTAGTTAGTTTTTGTGTGTTTTTTGTTTGTTGTTGAATGGCTAACGTTTCTAACGATGTACGCACTACCGCAATGGGTGTACGAAGTTCATGCGATAATCGCGACGACATATTTTCTAAATAATGATTATATTGCCCAAGGCGATTAACGGCGGTTGAGAAACTTCGTGAAAGATCGCCAATTTCGTCATTCGTGGTTGACGTATCAACATTACCGCTAATACGCCCATGCTCGTCTATGGCCATTTCTGCTTGATTACTCAACGTTCTTATGCGGTTTGAAATACGCGAAGCAAATAAGAAAAACGCTAGCGCGCCCAATAACATAATAGCCAGTATTGAGCTGAACAGTTTTTCTAACGCTTGGTTTCTTAAAGTACGAATACCATTGGTGGTTTCTTCAACAATTACCGCGCCTTTTACGATTTCGTCAATAAAAATAGGGTAGGCAGCAGATAATACTACTGCTTGTTGGTCGGTAGTTAAACGCCATTGCGACATAGGTTCACCTGATAAAGCACTTTCTATATGTTTACCGGTAAGGTTTTCTGAGTCGTAAAGTTGGTCAATAAAGTTACGGGGTGGCTGGGTTAATATTTTTTCATATAGCGGTTTTAGAATGTTGTGTTCAAAGCTTAACCACGCCGAGTATATAACATTAATATCTGCGTTTTTATCACGCTTATTATCAAGATTTACTCGTTTATTCCATACGCCATTAGCCTGTTTAATATTGCCCGTTGTGGCTAATACTCGATGATGTTGGTCGACAACCCAAATACTTGAATTAGTGTAACTCATACCTTTTACAATGCGCTCAATTTCAGGCGAGGGCACTAGGATAGTGCCTAGAGTATCAGCAGAGCTTGGATCGGCAGATCCTAACGAGGCTTCAACAATACCTAACGGACTATCAACATCGTGCACGGCAAAGGCTATGTTGTCGTTAAATTCAGTTAATGGCACGCGTACTTCAACATTATAACCTTGCGGTGTATCACGCCAATGGCCTTGAATTTGTTTAGCGGGCACGGGAATATTATTTTCAACATCTGTTATACGGTAAGCGTCTATCCAGCCGGTTGTTTTATTGCTGATAATAAAGCGGCTAAATATTCCCTTTGGATTAATAAATGCGAGTTCTAAATGGTCATTATTGATAATGCTACGCGCATTGCTGTTACGATAAATAACTTTGTCGTCGATTACCGCAAAGTATAAATATAAATATTTGCCGTAAGTGCCTACGGCGGCAGTAAAGTTTATGGATAATTGCTCAGGTGTAAGTTGGCTGTAAAGCTGATTGTTTTGTTGATAAAAATGCGCCTTGTTAGCAAAATCGGGCCAATCTTGGTTTAAACCATCAAGTTGAATGGGCGCAGACAAACCATAGCTGTATAGATCTTTACCTTTTTCAACACTGGGTAAAAAACTTGCTTGGTTATTAAATAAGTTTGCCCGCTCATGCATGGCGGTTGCCAATGCTCTTGCTGTACCGATAATGGTTTGTTCTTGACCATATCTAAGGTATTTTTCCATTTCCCAAACATACTGATAGCCAAACCAAGGAATGGTAAATAAAAAGCTCGATAATAATAACAGCTTACTTCTTAGACCAAAACGCCACTTCATTGCCATATTTGCTTAACTACCTGTTGGTTCAACTGCGCTTTGGTTCCAACGATAACCCATGCCATATACGGTTTCGATACAATTAAATCTAACATCAAGCTGGTTGAACTTTTTACGAATACGTTTGATATGAGAAGTAATGGTGGAGTCATCAACATATATATTTGAATCTTGCATTAATTGGCTACGGTTTTTTACATGACCTGGGTGTTTTGCTAAGGCAAACAACATCCAAAATTCAGTGATGGTTAATTCAACATGTTGATTTTGCCATTGTATGGTCATGCGTTGGCTATCTAATGTTAAGGGCCCAATCGTTAATAGGTGATCAGCTTGTTGTGGCTTACCTAAGGCGTCTTGGCGACGAAACAATGCCGCAATGCGGGCTGATAGATGCGGTAAGCTGATATCTTTTGTTAGGTAGTCGTCAGCGCCAATACGTAAACCTGAAACCGTATCTACATCACTGTCGCGCGCGGTTAAAAATATAATAGGTAAAGTGGTCGACTTAGAGCGTAACCATTGGCAAAGCTCAAAGCCAGCGTCATATTCATGTTCAAGGCCTATGTCTAATATAGCTAAATGAGGTAAGCGTAAGTTGAATGCTTCCATCGCACTATTTTTATTAGCGTAAGTTTGCACCTGATAGCCTTGCATACGTAGTACATCAGCATAATTTTCTCTGATGGCGGCATCATCTTCGACAATAGCGATTCGTTTAGACATCTTTATTATTCATCCTTTATTCTTTTGATTAACAACTCTATAGCTTATATAGCTAGATAATATCGAATAAATATCGCTGATGCTGCTAAATGTTGTAATTGCCATAATGTTGCCACATTTGCTCAGTGAATTGCCATTTTTGCGTCCTTTATCCGTCGTTTTTCTCGCGTTTAATAACATCATCAAACAACGGAGCCAACTAAATAACCCGTTAGGCTCTTTATATTTTAAAACTTAAATTTAACGATTTAAATTTTGTAAACAACCGATGAGAGAATTACGATGAAAAATCAATTAACCAATACAGAAGTAAATACACCAGCATCAGCAAACACCAATAACCAAGGCACAACATCGGTATTTGGCAAAACATTAATTAACGTAGCATTAATCTCTGCCTTAACCGTGAGTCCAGTATTTGCGAATGACTATGATAAAACTAAACAAATGAAGGCTGAACAAGAGCGATCAGCTCAAATTAAAGAAGAAATTGGTTTTGGTACCGGAATGGTTATTGGCGCTATTATAGGTGGTCCTGTTGGCGCATTTATTACCGGTATAGCGGGTAATTTTATTGCGAAAAACATTAATGCCACTGACGAAATTGATAGTTTGTCAATTGCCTATCAAGCTGAAAAACAAAGTAATGAAACATCATTAGCCCGTTATCAAGAAAAAATTGAGCAAACCGAGCAACGCTACCAAACTGAGTTGTTGGCATTAGAAAAAAACTACCAAGCAGCAAGCTTATTGCAAGCACAAAATTTATTAATGAGTTTACAGTTTTCAACCGGTTCAAGTGAAATAAAGCCGCATTATCAAGAGCAAATTGCCAGTTTAGCGCGCATCGTTCAACAATCACCTAACTTAACGTTAGATCTTTCTGGCTATACTGATAAACAAGGCAGTGACGAGCTTAATCAAGCGCTTTCTTTAGCGCGTATTAACGCTGTTAAAAATGCGCTTATTGACCAAGGTGTAACCGCTGAACGTATTAATTTATTTGCCTTTGGTGAACAGAAAACGGTTGTTGCATCAACAGATAAAGAAGTCAGCTTTTATGATAGAAGAGTGGTAATTAAGTTAAAAAATACGGCTTTAGCAAGTGAAAAAAATAAACTAGATAGCGGGCAAACTGCAAAGAACTTCTAAGTTATTAGCACAGCGTTATAAGATGAAGCTGAGTGCTTTGTTTTACATTCAACATTAGCTATAGAAAAGCCAAGGACTCTGCCTTGGCTTTTTAATTTAGTCGTTTTAAAGCTTAAACATTATTTACCTAGAGTAAACTTAGTGTCAGCGTCACGTAATAAATATAAAGCTGCACAAGCCGCTAACATTGGCCATGCGGCAAAAAATAATAAATTATTAAAAACGTCATAATATTGCGCATAAGCTGAGAATGTAGAACCCGCATGCATTAGAAGAATTAAGCCATAAGTGATACGTTTTTTAATACCAAATAAAAAGGCCAATACTAGTACTAACTGCAATGCCCCTAGTACATAAGCAATTACCTCATTTAATCCATCGATGTTATAAAAATGCTCAAAAATTTTAATGCTATGACCTGGGTTAACAAATTTATCTATTGTCCATACAAACATCACGATAAAAACACCTAAGCGTAAAAGTAGAAGTGACCATTCAAGTTTGTGCTGAATATTGTTGTTGGCTAGGGCAGTATCTGTCGACATGTAAATTCCTCAAATTAAAAAAATGTTAGTAACAAAGCTAGAAGACCGAGTACTTGTGGTTAAATTTCATTAATTTACAGTTATTTCTGAAAAGCTTGTTTTAATGTATACGTTTGGTCGATTTATACACGTAATACGCTATTATTTATGCAATATAGTCGAAATGTAATCGTATTATAAACTCTGAAGTTTATTGAAATTATTTGCTGTGTTTATTCATCTGAAAATACCTTATAGCTAGGTATTTAATTATTGGAGATCACAATGAAATTAGATTGCTTCTCAATTAGTTTGGCAGTGAAAGATTTGCAAGCCTCACGAGACTTTTATGAAAAGTTAGGCTTTAGTGTTTTCGCTGGTGAAATGTCACATCACTATTTAATTATGAAAAACGGTTCAACGAATATAGGTCTTTTCCAAGGTATGTTTGAGGGCAATTTGTTGACCTTTAATCCTGGCTGGGATCAAAATGCACAAGCACTAGGGAGCTTTACTGATGTTAGAGAGTTACTCAGTAAAGTAAAAGCAAAAAATATAACCGTGACACATGAAAATATTGACGGTGAGAAGGGCCCCGCGAGTTTTTCAATTGTAGACCCTGATGGAAACACCATTTTAATTGATCAGCATCGCTAAATGTTAAGGCATAAGCTTTTCAAGCTTTTTACGTTAAAGGCTTGGGCCTAATTCACTTGTATTATTCATTTATATACGGCAAAAAATGCTATTGAAACAGAATTCTTAGTGCTACTTCTATACTAAATAGTCTTAGAAGTCGCTAATGTAAGGCCGTTTATGCAGCCGATTATTCAGCTATGTTTTCTGTAAGTTATGCACGCGCTATTAAACTTAACAGCACCTAAAGCGCTGTCTATATTTAACACGCTATTGTGTATAAGTTTTTTACTCAACAATGCGCTTAAATGGCGGTAAAGAGTTCAGTAGGTCTTTACCGTAGCGTTTATTAACCACTCGTCTATCCATTAAAACGATAACACCGTAATCTTTTTCATTTCTAAGCAGTCGCCCAGTGGCTTGAATAAGTTTTTTAGATGTTTCGGGAACCGAGATAGACATAAACGGATTACCACCTTTAGCGATAATGTATTCAGCTTGTGCTTCTTCTACGGGAGACGATGGGACAGAAAAAGGTAATTTGGTAATAATTACATTGGTAAGATATTCGCCAGGTAAATCTAACCCTTCTGAAAAGCTTTGTGTGCCAAAAATTATACTGTTTTGTTGTTTATCACAAAGTGCTTTATGGGTTTCAATAATCTTTTGTCGAGACTGCTCACCTTGCACTAAAATGCTAAGTTTGTTTTTTTCACGCAGGGCTGTCACCACTTTATCCATTTGCCAGTACGAAGAAAACAACACTAATGTTGCTTTACCACGTTCAATTTGAGCGGGTAGTTTAGCAATAAGTTCATCAGTAAATGCATCTGCACTGGGTTCGTGTTGCATTTTAGGCATTATAAGCTGAGCATTGTTTTGATAGTCAAAAGGTGAATCAACTTTTTGATATTGACTGCCATCGTCGTTTCTTAAGCCTGCTTGTCTTCGGAAATGGTCAAAAGAATTTAAAGCCAAAATTGTAGCAGAGCACAATACCGCGCCTTCGCACTTTGACCAAAGCATATCTTCTAAAGTAAAACCTACTTCGATAGGCGAACCACTTATAAGATAGTCGCTACGTTTACCTTCAATTTGCTCTAACCAACGGGCCATTGGCGCGCCTTTTTCACTGTCGGTTTTCGCATACATTTGCCAAAGTGCATTAAAGCTTTCTAAGCGTTGGATCATAAAACCCGACTCGGCTAACAAAGGCTCAGCTAAATACATTTGGGTGTCGCCATCTTTAACCGACTCCATCAACATGTTATATAGCTTGTTTAAATGTGCTAAACATTTTTTAGAACTTTCGCTTAAATCTTCTGCCCAATCTTTTAAAGATTTAGGAATAATACCGTTCTCGAAACGATATTGAAGCGCTTGATTTTGACTTTGTTTTATTGTGCTATTAGACGATGATTGATGAAAATAAAGACTGCGATTATTATCAATAAAGCTCAGTACTTTTTGCATGTCACCCAAAATATCGTGGCAATCATCAGCTAATTTTATCGAAGGAGAGATTGCGCTGTTCGATTTTACTAGCTTAGCTATTTTATCACCGGTTTCTTGCAACTTGTTAAGCCAGTCAATGGCTCCCTTGATGGTAATGCTTGCACTAGAGTGGTCACGCGTTACTTTTGGTAGGTGGTGAGCTTCATCAATTATGTAAAAAGTGTCTTCAGGTGCCGATAAAATTCGGCCACCACCGAGCTCTAAATCAGCAAGTAATAAACTGTGATTTACCACCACAACATCTGCAGCTTCCATACTCTCTCTGGCTTTATGAAATGGACAATGGCTATGCTCAGATAAGTGTTTTAAGCAACTGTGTTTGTCGGCCTGAATTTGTTGCCAAATATGATGATTTACCGGCTCAGGCCAAGCGTCAATATCGCCAGGCCAGGTATTATCGGTAAGTGCTTTATGCATTTTATTTAACGTGCGAATATCGCTGGCTTGTGGTTTTTCAGCAAAGGTAAAACCTGCTTGAGGACTATCGTCGTTTGCAACCGCTTGCGCTAGTTTTTGTCGACAAACATAACGTTGTCGACCTTTGGCAAGGGTAAAGTTAAAATCTAAACCACTGTGTTTTTTTAAAAAAGGTAAATCTTTATCGACTAATTGTTCTTGTAAGGCAACAGTTGCCGTGGCAATACATACTTTTTTGTTACGACTTAATGCCAGAGGAATAGAGCCTAAAGCATAAGCTAATGACTTACCTGTGCCTGTACCTGCTTCAATAGTAATTATTTTACGGGCTTTGTCGTAATCGCCAGCTAATGTTTTAGCTATTTCAGCAATTAAAAAGGTTTGTTGCTTACGCGGATTAAAGTTGGTTAGGTTTTCACCTATGGCTTTGTAGGAAGTTCGAATAACTTGCTTAATTTTATCGCTTAACATCGCGGCTGTAGTTTCCTATCGACAATAGATGATTTACACTGCTGTATATATTAACAGTTTGTTATGAATAATTAGAACCATTAATGCAAATTTCTGAACAACAATTTATTGCACAAGCCGAGTCGCTAGATAATCAACGTGGTTTTTTACTCACGCGTAGCGCTAACGATCGCAATAATAATATCGAAATAACCTTATGGCTAAAAACACCACAGGGCCCAGTGCAGTTAATTATTGATAACGAACGTGCGGTGTTTTTTGTTGAAGTAGATGATGTAAATCATGCGAGCGATATTTTGCTTAAGCAAGGTATTAAAGTAGCTGAAATAAAACCGCTAACCTTAAAAACATTTAATCAAGTACAGGTAGCTGCGGTTTACTTTTTAACCTTAAAAGCATTTTATCAAGCTCGAGAAGCGCTGAAGCAAAAAGGTATTAAGTGTTACGAAGATGATATTCGACCCGATGATCGCTTTTTAATGGAGCGCTTTATTACGGCCGATATTACTTATGCGGGGCAACAAGCACAATTAGCAAGGTATTCTTCCCTTAGCCAAGCAACTAGTTTACATAATAACCGCTATCAACGTTTTGAGCAGGTTAAGTGCAAACCTATTGATAAAAAAAAGCAAACCGACATTACACTTTCAACCGTTTCACTTGATATAGAATGCTCTCTATCGGGCGAGTTGTACTCTATTGGTTTGTATAGCGAAGATTGTCAGCAAGTCATGATGATTGCAAATGAGCAAGAGATTGCTCGCGAGCAAACTAACTCACAAACTCAAACCATAAATAGTGATGTTGATATTGCATGGCAACCCGATGAACGACAGCTATTACTGAGTTTACTCGCTTGGTTTACTGAGCACGACCCCGATATTATTATTGGTTGGAATGTTATTAACTTTGATTTTAATTTATTACAAAAACGCTATGATTTATATGGTATTAAGTTTGCCATCGGGCGAGATGGTAGAACACCTTATTGGCGTACCAATAAAGCGAGCGAACAGCAATTTATCGAAATTAGTGGCCGTGTGATCCTCGATGGTATTGATTTATTAAAAACCGCAACTTATAACTTTCCCAGTTTTTCTCTCGATAATGTAGCAAATACTTTGCTCGGTATAGGTAAAAAGGTTGACGATGTTGATAATCGCCTGCAAGAAATAACCGATAATTTTCATCATAATAAAACAGCGTTAGCCGCTTATAACCTAGAAGATTGCCGTTTAGTTATATTGATATTTAAGCATACTCAATTATTAGAGTTTGCCATGCTTAGGGCGCAATTAACTGGTTTGTCGATCGACAGAATAGGAGGCTCGGTAGCCGCTTTTACCAATTTATATTTACCGAAATTACATCGCAGTGGTTATGTTGCTCCTAATATGGGTGATGGCGATCAAGGGTTTGAATCGCCAGGTGGCTTTGTTATGGACTCAACGCCTGGGCTTTATCAAAATGTGTTGGTATTAGATTTTAAAAGCCTATACCCGAGTATTATTCGAAGCTTTAATATTGACCCTATGGGCTTAATTGAAGGATTAAAATCACCAGAGACAGCAATAGAAGGCTTTGATGGTGCTTACTTTTCAAGAGATAAGCATTTTCTGCCTGATATTATCACCGAGCTTTGGAAAGAGCGTGATATTGCCAAAAAAGATAAAAACGCCGCCTTGTCCCAAGCAATAAAAATTATTATGAACTCGTTTTACGGCATTTTAGGTTCAACAGGTTGCCGATTTTTTGATCCACGCTTATCGGGCTCTATAACCAAACGAAGCCACAGTATTTTAAAAACCACTAAATTATGGATAGAAGCTAAAGGTTACCAAGTTATTTACGGTGATACCGACTCGATTTTTGTGCATGTGGGGGATGATAAAACGGCTGAAGAAAGCAGGGCATTAGGAAAAACATTACAAGACTTTATTAATGAACAATGGCAAGCACTACTGTTAGAACAATTTAATATTGTCAGTGAGCTCGAAATTGAATTTGAAACTCACTTTATAAAATTTTTAATGCCAACTATACGTGGTCAAGATGTTGGTACTAAAAAGCGCTATGCTGGTTTAGTGCAAAAAGGTGAAGAGCAACAGCTTGTATTTAAAGGCTTAGAAAGTGTTAGAACCGACTGGACCGAATTAGCAAAACAATTTCAACGCAGCTTGTATTGGAAAATTTTCAACAATGAACCTGTGGTAGATTATATAAAACAAATGGTTGCTGATACGTTAGCGGGCAAACATGACGACTTACTTTACTATAGAAAACGTTTACGCCGAAAACTTGAACTGTATGTAAAAAATGTACCACCTCATGTGCGAGCAGCAAGGTTAGCAGATGAAATGTATCAGCAACAGGGTAAACCGCTTAAGTATCAAAACAAGGGTTGGATTGAATATGTTATGACCGTTAATGGACCGCAAGCAAAGGGCTGTAGAAATGCAGCTTTAGATTATCAGTTTTATATTGATCGACAATTATTAGCAGTAGCAGATGCCATTTTACCTTTTATTAACACCAGCTTTGATGAAATTACCAACAGCCAAATGAATTTATTTGAGCACTAGTGAATTGAGCTATTACAAAGAGATTATTCATACGGTAAGTATTCCACCCAAGCTGATGAAACCATTTTACTTTGCAAATAAAGACAATAACTAAGTTATAGCAAAATAAAGCGTGCTTCTTAGGTTAATTCACGTTATAAATAATTATAGATGGCTAGATAGCTAAATGAATATTGCAAAATATTAACTGTGGAATGTATTTATCATGAAAAAAGAAACTAAAATTATTAACGCTGGCCGTAAAAAACAATGGACTCGTGGTGTTGTTAATCCGCCTGTTGAGCGTGCTTCAACGGTGGTATTTAATTCTGTGAAAGAAATGAAACATGCCACGGCTAACAAAACTAATCAGGTATTATTTTATGGCAGACGCGGTACATCGACATCTTTTGCGTTTAGTGATGCCATGACAGATTTAGAAGGTGGGGCCGGCTGCGCATTATACCCTTCAGGCACTGCCGCGATTACCAATGCCATATTAGCCTTTGTTAACACTGGCGATCATATTTTAATGGTTGATAACGCTTATGAACCTACGCGTGATTATTGCGATAAAATACTAGCCAAACTTAATATTGAAACCACGTATTATGATCCTTTAATGGGCAAAGACATTGAGTCATTAATTAAACCCAATACACGCGTTATTTTTCTAGAATCTCCGGGCTCAATTACCATGGAAATTCAAGATGTACCTGCTATAGCCGAAGTAGCACACCGCCACAACTGTATTGTAATGTTAGATAACACATGGTCTGCTGGCGTTAATTTCCAACCGTTTGATCATGGTGTTGATGTTTCAATACAAGCGGCAACTAAATACATTGTTGGCCATTCAGATGTAATGTTAGGTACGGCCACGGCCACCGAAGAGCATTGGCCACAATTACGCGAAAGCAGCTACATCATGGGGCAATGTACATCGCCTGACGATTTATACCTTGCTATGCGTGGTATTAGAACTTTAAGCGTACGATTACAGCAACACCAAGCCAGTGCATTAAAAATAGCCAATTGGTTATCTGCACGTGCCGAAGTTGAAACCATTTTGCATCCTGCACTGCCTTCTTGCCCAGGCCATGAATTTTTCGAACGTGACTTTACCGGCTCAAATGGCTTGTTTTCTTTTGTATTAAATAAAGGCAATCAAGCCGCGTTAACAGCATTTTTAGATGGAATGGAACACTTTAAAATGGGGTATTCATGGGGCGGTTTTGAAAGCCTTATTTTAGGCATTTCAAACGTAAAAAAAATGCGAACAGTAACCGATTGGCCCTATGAATACCCGCTGATCCGTTTACATGTGGGCTTAGAAAATGTAGATGATTTAATTGAAGATTTAGAACAAGGCTTTGCACGGTTTAATGAAGTTTTATTGTAAGGCGACTTATGCTGTTCACCTGATATAAAAGTAGTTAACCTGCTTTATATAAAATTAGAAAGCGTCAAAGCATAAGGCAGGCGCTTTATTTTCATTATTTCATCAATATCTGCTAAATTATTTAGGTAGTTAAATCACGCTTTTATCCTGAGTGTTAATTACATATTTCAGCTACATATTTCAGCTACACATTTTAGCTATACATTTTTAAAAGTAGGTGTAATTTCAAGTCGATTAATTAGCTGTTTATCCAGAGTTCAGGTTACTTATGACAAATTAGCAGCCTACATTAGTCAATTTGGTAAAGTTTCAGTAAAGTAAATGAGCTTTATTTCAAAAATTTTTTAACTCAAATTATTTAATATTCTTCTGACTATTTAATATTTTTTCTGTCAAATCTCACTCTAAATATCCTGATTAATATCAAGTATGTGACCTTATTTCTTTGGTATTTTAACTCGATAAATATCAAGGGATTTTTAACGTAGTGAACTTGCTATTTTAATCTTACGATTTAATTTATTTACTTTTCTCAAGTTTACAATTCCATATTCTCTACTAGTATGTATAAAAATTAAACAATAACACTCAATCAGTAAAACGGACTTTACTATGAAATATTGCAGCCCAATTTTTATAATTACCTTTCTTTTATTTTCTCTAAATTCAATTGCAAGTACCTATGTTGGCCAAACGAATGGATCGTTTCGTGTCGATGAAACAGGCAGTGCCGCATATAACGTTCCACTTAATATCCCTGTTGGTATTGCTGGCGTGCAGCCTGAGCTTGGCTTTTCGTATAATAGTAATGGCGGTGATGGCCTAATGGGGCGCGGGTGGAACTTTTACGGTACATCGGCAATTTCTAGATGTCCTAAAAATATGACTCAAGATAACGAACAAGGGAATGTTAGTTATTCTACAAACGATCGCTTGTGTTTAAATGGCCAACGTTTAATTACTTGGGGCAATCAAACCAATAAAACCTTATCCAACAATAATTATTGGTCGGCAGGTAAATATCACACTGAAATTGACAACTTTAGTATTGTAACCGCGCATGGTAATACTAGCCAAGGGCCAACTGCTTTTACTGTTGAAACAAAATCAGGCGAAATACACTACTACGGCTTGGCTTCAAGCGTGAATACGAATGATAGTATGGGCCAATCTATGTCTATCGGGCTTAAGGTTTATGGTGGCGCTAGTGAAAGCAGTGGCGATGCATTTATTAATGTTGGTAGTAGTAACTTAGCCAAAACATGGGCATTAAAAGCGATTAAAGATGTAAAAGGTAATTATATTGTTTTTCGTTATCATGAAGATTCGGCTAAAGGTGAGCATTATTTAAAAGAAGTTCACTATACCGGTCGTACCGATGGCAAGTCACCCTTTGCTCGCGTGGTATTGAATTATACCGATAACCCTAAATTATTTGTTGGCTGGGCAGCGGGATCTCCGGTAACAATGAGTAAATTACTAGCAAGTGTTACAGTTTTTCAAGATCATGAAGTATACCGTCATTACGCGTTAAATTACTTTACTTCATCTGTATTAGAAGAAAAAAACTACCTAGAAACTATTCAAGAATGTACAGATATAAACAAATATAATTGCCTTCCTGGTACCATATTTGGCTGGCAGAAACCTGCAGAAAAATCTACGAGTTATGTCTGGAGAACTGAGCCTGAAACAGGGTATAGATACCAAAAGGCAATTACCGAAAACTTCACACCTTTTAGTGCATATTCAACAACAAAAGGTAAGTCTGATAATCGAAACTATAATCATATTATTGATTTAAATGGTGATGGTTATTCCGATATTGTTTACCCTTCAGGTAGTCATTGGTATGTAAGGTTAGGGCCTTATTATAATAGCAATACACGACTTTCAAGTATTGGCGTAGCTAAAAAACAGTTTGCTCAAACCATTGATTATAATGGTGATGGCCAACGAGACTTATTGGTCGCTAATAGCGAAACCAGTAACTGGACGATTATTTCTTATGTACCTAGTGTCGCTACTGTAAACAAATGTGAAACTGAACCTAGTTATCAGCATCAATGTGAAAATTTTCAGCAGGCGTCTAATTTAACTATTGTAAATACTGGTGTGCGCGCCACGGGCTTAGAAGGCAATGCACAAGTAGCTGATTTAAATGGTGATGGTTTAGAAGATATTATTTTTAGTAAAAGTGGAAGATTACAGGCTTATATTAATAACGCGGGCAGTGGTAATTTCATTCATGACAGTAATGTTGGTGATTCATCGCATAGTACATCGAGCGAATTCTTCGCAAAAGAGCTGACAAGAAAATCTGCGAATATTAAAAATGCATCTGGTGTTGATGTAAATGGCGATGGTCGCAGCGATCTCGTTATTAAAGTGTCAACTAGAACGCATAGCTGTAGTGTTGCCCCTCGTTATATCATTTACAAAGGAGAGTGCCAAGATGCCGGTGGCACATGGTATATAGACAACGCTTCAATGTATCAATTATTAGTTTCTAACGGTGATAAATACGTACAACAGCAAAACTTAGGTGATCTCAATACCGTTAGAGTGGCAGACTTAAATGGCGATGGCTATACAGATTTAGTCTATCAAATTGGCTCAAATTGGTATTATAGATTATCTAATGGTATTGAGTTTCTTGCTCCGCAATCTATGGGGTTATCGACTAGTGATACTTTAGATCATCTAATGTACTTCATTGATTTAAACAGTGATGGTAGGGCAGATATTCTTTACCCAGCCTCATCAACAAACTGGCATATAATTCTTTCTCGACCAAGCCCGTCAGCCAATAAACTAATATTTGAAAAACGAGGAACTAAATCATTCACTAAAAA
>OJFU01000313.1_pt1 | contig 14598 bp, 14 predicted proteins | sample 1594331 | NCBI WGS metagenome assembly OJFU01 (sample SAMN05416801, study PRJEB24817) | seawater metagenome | isolation source: Sea water | place: Canada:Atlantic | collected 2013-11 | reverse complement strand
CTGCACTTGCTGAGTTGCTATTACAGACTTCCTTATTGGAGTACCTAAGGAAACAAAATTCATTTACCGAAGACTCCTTTATTCTTTTTGAAGCCCACAAAAAAGAGCCAACTAAAGGAATAATTCTTTCACTGGATTTAGGTTTAAGAAATCTATGAGGGTAGGGGGCTAATGTGATGTGAGGATGTTGGTGGTCTAATTTTAAATCTTCTATTTTTAATCCAGCTGCTTCAGCTAGACGCATTCCTATGTCACTAATCAATGCTATTAACCACCTAAGGTCATCATCTATCTAGTAGCAGGTCTTTTGAAGGTGCCTAATTTGATTTTTACTCAGCGGCTGACGCTTAGTTAGCATTTCATCAGAGGCTAGATCAACACCAACAAAAGCATTACGACAATCTAAACCTAACTCCTGAATGGTAAAGTTAACCATGGCTTTGAGGCTAGAGAAGTTACGTTGAACAGAAGCAGCACTCAATCCTTTTTTGCGTAACCAATCTCTAAACGTTGCAGCATCAGCGGTTGAGTATTGGTCTAAAGGACGGCTACCTAAACATTCCTTTAGGTAACCAACGGTGCGTTTGCTATGAGTAAAGAACGTATTCTTTTTATGTTCTCCTTTAACTCTCAGATAGAGTTCTAACGCATCATCAATAGTAGGGAGCAGGGAATTGAGGTTCTGGCTAGGGATGCTGCAAAGTAGATAAGCAGCTGGTATTTCTACTTCTCTAGGTCTGAGATTGATCCAGTAGTCATCTAGACGAAAAGCTAACTTCTGAGACACATAACGTGCCTGAGACAAAGATTTAGCTCTGAGGCTTTGGATGATACGAGGCTTGAAGTAATGATGTCTTAGATCTATGGGTACACACTAAGAGAAGTAGTACACACCACGCTTAGTGTAGGTGTACTTCGGCTGGAGAGTGTTTACCATTTTGTCTACCGCCTTTGTGCATGTTTCGGAAAACATGACAAAATTCAACGGCTTTAGAGTATCTAAGGTAGGTAAATGGTGCCGGAACGCGGAATCGAACCGCGGGCCTACTGATTACGAATCAGTCGCTCTACCAACTGAGCTATCCCGGCAATAATTACTGTTACTATAAATCGAATGCTAAAAAATACCACTCTACTTGTCTCTTGCGCACATAGGTTCACATGAGCGATAAAAAATTATACTGGCAATCTGCTGCTCACATGCTGCCCGAAAACTTCATACGTCTCGTTGTATCTCACACCCAACACGACCGTCTTTACAGTGGCATTATATCTAAAGACGAACCAAGACAAAAAGAATACTTTAGTAGAGATACTTTAGTTAAAGAATTCTACTAGAGAGTGCTTACTAGCGGTGTTAAGTATTATGACCTCTCGGGAAGATTTTATAGAACCAATAAACAAATAGAACGAATCGTTGGAAGTACGTTTGCCAATACGCCGCTTACTGCCCAAAAAATAGCAAAAGAAATGTTCCTCCGAATCCTAGCTCAACCGCAATGCATAATGCGCCGGAAGCCGACACGCTCAAGAAAAATGAGTATTGGGAGAGAGGCTGACGCAACCGAGTAACCCTCAAGTAATGTAGTTAAGTGCTAGGCTTTTTTCTTTAACCGTCGTTAGCCCAGAGCTTACTTCCCTACTGCCTTGGTGCGAGTAACAAGCAAATTAACAAATAGAGTGAGCAATTGGGATTGTTCGTGATGCCCATTGTAGTTCGACGGGTACAGGGCTGTTTTGAGGTTAGTTTTAATGTATTTGCAGAAGAAGCCTTCCCGCTACCGGGAAGGCCTCAGACTCTATCTTGCTCGCGCAAGCGTTAAAGAGGTAGTTTCTGACCAGAGTGGCTAGATACTAAGGTACTTAAAGTTGGGTCTATTCCAGCCGTGAACGCAGCCCATTTCGCACTTTTCATCTGCTTAGCTTGACTCGCCGCCATCTCGCTCCAGCTACTAAAACTCATCACATAATGGTATTGGTTGGGAGCACCAATTCCGCCAACATAACTTTCTACCCTTGCACCAAGAGATTCATGGATTTTTTCAGCTTCTGCAAATACCTTCATGAGTTCTGGTCCACGCCCAGGCGCCGCTTGCCATACAAACACGCTGTATACTTGATCTGCATCAAAGCTTCCTGCTTTAACGCTCGCATCCATGTTTATGCCCGTGATGCTAGACAGTAACGTGCCCGCAGAATTCTGCTGAGCCGCAACCCAATATTGATTCCATTCCGCGCTGCTATTCATCGCATCCCTTGCCTCACCCCAAGCCTCCAGAGAATCGTATCGCAACACATAGTCAATAAAGCCATCGGTTCCCATGCTAGTGGCGTAAGCGCTAACTTTGATGCCCAACTTTTCTTGGATGGCTTTAGCTTGAGCCATACTCTGCATCATTTCGGTAGTTTTTCCGGGGTTTGCTTTCCATGAATACACTTCGGCAATCTCAGCCGTGGCTAGCATACTGGCGAACATGCTAAGAACCGTTATTGCAACAATAGTTAGTTTAACTCTCATTATTATTCTTCCTCTCATAATTCTTATTATTGGACCCTAAACTTAAAACACCTAACTCACATTTGTAAATCAAAATTCACGTGTTAGAACCATTACGAGAAAAAAGAGCGAGACCAGGAGAAAAGGAGAAAAGGGAGAAAAGAAAAAAGGGTAAGGGGCTAAAGAAGAAAACAAGAAAAAAGACACTAAGCAAATGCAGTAAACGGCAGGGTGTCTATATGCACAGGCACCCTACCTGCTCTCGCATCTAGCAATTACTGACGGGCATAGCCTTTCAGAACGATATTTTGAGAAGTGTTAACCACCGTGCGCAAACTCCCAACCTCTTCGTTGAATGCCGCATAAGCTGGGTGCGTTAACAGCTTTTCGCTTATTGAGGACAGCTCAGGAATGGAGCGAGCGCCCGTCCATATCCAATGCGTAAACTGATCTCGCCCGAAATAGACGGCACCTATCCCATAAGAGCGCAGATCAACATCATTTGCCACGTTTTTCATCATCTTGGCATACGCCTGAGCATAAACTGCCTGATTTTGCGGCTCGACAATTATGTTAAACGTTGAGAAAGCGGAGTCTTGCGTCCAATCGTTCTCATCAATGGGTGCGGCGCCCATATATTGACTAGTTGGCTGTGCGCCTGAAGCACCGACAGCTTGTAGAAACGTTAAAGCTGCCGGACAGGATCGCATGATTTCACCAGCATTGGCCTGATCTTCGGCAGTTTGGAATGTGTTAATTATGCTGTGAGTAGCTGGATTGGCCCCATTAAAAGACTGGGTTAGAAGCGCTACATCTGCTGGATATTTTTTACCACACTCTGAGGCCCAAAATTCGTCCATTGCAGCCACAACCGCTGCGGGGTTGGTGACATTAAATTCATAAAAAGCATAGTACGGACCGTTGCCAGCATGGTCGTCTGATATTACGTGAGAAGAGGAAAGTGCGATTAGTGACGCAAACGCGAGTAAAACAATATTCTTCATGGGTTGACCCTTTTTATTATTCGTTATTTTTATTATTCGTTATTTTTGTTGTTACGGCCCACGCGGCCACCCGCTAATCTAGCAAATCGCTTAGACAATGCAAGACTCATCGGAGGCTGGTGACGTGAGGCGACTGAAGACTTAGACGCACAACCACTGGGTTAGTCTATTTGGAGAAAAGGCGAGCGTCTTAACAGATCCAGCGCTAGTTCCAGCGCTAGTTTCAACCCTCCCCAAACCGACCGTTTATCTAAACCAATCTAACCAACCACTTTATTCAACCGCTTTAACCAACTACTTTAACCGACTAGAGAGGCCAACACTTTGCGTGTACCCTGAAAAGGTCTGCGCCCGTGCATAACCAAAAAGTTGTCTACCAGCGCTACATCCCCAGTTTTCCATGGAATATCAAAACTCAGTTCGTCCGCAAGCTCTATCGCAACAGCCATGTCTGTGTGCTCAATGGCTGTGCCATCGCCAAAGCTGATGGATTTCTCCCCGCTATTACGGGCATCTTTCCAGCCGCGAAAGGCGGCTATCAACTGATTAAAAAATACACTTCGGCCATCTGCCAACTCGCGAATTGCCGGCAATACTGGGGTGGTTACGCTAAGTGATTGATCTGCTTGCCAAGACCATGTGTAACCCAATTTAGTAAGCTTCGCCTCTGCGTCGGCTTGAGCTTGCGCACTCAATGTACTGGCCCAACTGCGCCCTTGGCCGGAACCTAGGTCGTCATGCAACGGCATGGTCTGAGAATAACGAACGCCTTTAGCAAGACACATAGCAACAAAGTTAGGTGCTTTCTGGCGCAATCGGTCAAGCAAGATATCCGAGCGACAGATAGGAGTGGCACCACCTGAGTCCGCGGCTTGCTCGCAATAGAAGAGCAGCCGCGACGGGTAAACTGGCGTTTGCGCCATTTCGTGGTGCAAAAAAATTGACACATCGGCTGGCGCTTCATTGGCTGTAAACACGCGTTCAGTCCGGTTGCGGCGCACGGCATTAGACAATGAATCTGCATAGGTAAAGTTCGGCCAAGCAAACGCGCGTATCAACTGATCGAAGTCGTGGTCGTTATTGATACCAAAGTCACGAAGCAAAATTGCTCCGCAAGCATTTAACTGCGCAGCCAATTCTTCTCGATTGGTTTCTACCCAAGCGCACGCCCGTTGCAGGTCGCTACCAGCAACTTCCGACCCTGCCAAATAAAGCAGGGGAAACACATCGCCTTGCTCGTATTCCTGCTGACCCGGGAGTTCATTTTGCTCAATCATAACTTGTCTCGTAACGCTCCAATTTTCCTAGCCCACTTATTTATTAATCATAGATAGAGTGAAACGTATTAAACGCTTCTTCGCAAAATGCGCCTGGGTCGTTAAAGCGACGATTTTGATTGAGCCCCGATATAGCAGCCATTTCCTCATCTGTTAGCGTAAAACCTGACAGCGACAAGTTTTCTAGCAACCGCTGAGGGTTACTGGTTTTTGGAATGACGGCGGTGCCGCGCTGCAAGCCCCAACGCAAAACAACTTGTGCTGGCGTTGCGCCGGTCCGCTGTGCGGCAGCCAACACTATGGGCTGAGTCAATACAGTTTCCGCTTCACTGGCCATATCTAGCGCCACGTAAGAGAGAGCGCCGAGAGGTGAGAAGGCTGTTACCGCAATATCGTAAGACTGAGCAGTACGTATCAACGCTTCTTGGGTCAGATAAGGGTGAGACTCAATCTGCAACATTGCCGGCTTTATGTTGGCGTAATTCATGAGGTCATGAAGTAAGCTCGCGCTGTAGTTACAAATACCAATTTGGCGCGCCAATTTTGCACCGACCAATTGCTCCATTGCCCCCCAGGTTTCGCTGAGTGGTACACGGTCTAATTGCATACTCGGCATTTCAGCGGAGGGGTTAAATAGCCACTCTGGTGGATAACGGTCCTGAAAATCAACAAAACTCAGCGCGATGGGAAAATGCACCAAATATAGGTCGAAATAGTCTAGTCCCAAATCGTCTAAAGATTTTCGACACGCTGCTTCTACATGCTCTTTACGGTGATAGGTGTTCCAGAGTTTGGATGTCACCCAGAGCTCTTCTCGCGAGCAAAGTCCCTCTGCAATTGCACGGGCAATACCCTCGCCCACTTGAACTTCATTGCCATAATCAGCTGCGCTGTCTAAATGCCGATAGCCGGCCTTAATCGCATCATAAACTGCTGCAGCGACCGCGCCGGGATCAATTTTCCACAGTCCTAAGCCCACAGCTGGCATAGTTTGGTCTGCCACATTGATTGTTTGAGTCATTACAAAATCCTAGTTAAATTTTTTCTTCAGCAAAGGGTGATAAACGGGCATTTGCCCTGAACACCTTATTTCAAATTGGACTAATTTAGCTTCATTAGGGAAAGAGCGTTTTCAGATCGTTAGCTTCGATAAACCCTTCAATGTTTACCGTCTGCCCTGTAAGCATTGATTGTTGCGCGGCGCTGGCCACGATCATTGACCACATACCTTGCAGGGCAGTGGCGCAGTTCACCACCTTGCCCTCGAGCTGATCAACAAAGGCGATATGTTCATAATAGGTGGAGCCATGGTGACCACTCTGCTCTAGCGCTCGGGTGTAACTCACGTCCATTTTTTTCGACACACCCAGCTCACCTCTTAAAATCTCAACCGTAGTTGTTGATTCCGCCTGCTGCTGAAAGTTAAAGTTTTCCTGAGCAATAAGCTTGCCTTCATCGCCAACAATAATCATTTCTTCACTGAAATCAGGGCAAAACATATTCAATGTAAAACTGGCGCGCACCCCGTTTGCATAATCGATCACCACGTACGCGTGATCATCAATGTCAGCGCGCTCACCCTCTTTTTCAAAGTCCAAAAAATTTACCGCCTGACCACCACTGGCATAAACCCGGCTTGGCTTGGCTTGGGCGAACATGTTAATTAGGTCAAAATGGTGACAGCACTTCTCCACCAAAGTGCCGCCGCTGAAGCGACTAAACTTATTCCATTGTCCCACCTTGTCCAAAAACGGCGGGCGGTATTCGCTGACACTTATGGTTTTAAGCGAACCGAGTGAACGGCGCTCTAACGCTTCATGAAACGCTTCAACGTACTGGGCCTTGTAGCGGTATTGCAAACCGATCTGAATGAAAGATTGATAAGCGGAACTCAGCCTCACTATGGCGGCTGCATCTTGCAAATCTGTCGCCATAGGCTTTTCGAGGAATATGGCTTTGTTTGACGCCATAGCCACCTTCAGCACTTCGAAATGGGTGTAGTTGGGTGTGCAGATCATCAAGGCATCTACCTCAGGATCGTTACACGCAGAGTGTAAATCTGGGTAGCGCATCAAAGTATCCGTGCTAAATTTTTTAAAATTTTCTTCTGCGCTGTCTAGGCTATGAATTTGCGTGTCAAAAATTCCGTACACTCGCGCGCGCCCCAACATTGCGGCTACCCGCATATGTTCCTGCCCTATAGTGCCTGTGCCAATAATTACCAATTTAAATTTAGGGGGGGCTTGAGCATATAAATATCTGTCGCCCTCAGTCACATGGCGTTGGCCCGGTGAACCCTCAAACATCCGCAATCTAGTCTTAGTCAATTTCTCGATCCATTTTTATTCAGCGAAATCATAGTTAACAGCATAACCGCTAGGAAGACTCAGGGTTAGTTGCAGTCTCTGTATTATTCATAATGTAGCGCCACCAGAGCAAAACATTGAGCGCAACGAGCGTGAAAATCAGCGGCCAAAAAAGGTCACTTAACCCGCCTACCAGACCAATGGGCGAAAACAACAAATACAAAGCAACCACACAGGACATTAATGTAACCGCACAGGGCACGGCATAACGCCATGGCTGCATGTCTACTTTATGGGTTGTGCTGTAAGACCAAAGCTCAGCCCGCGGATACAAATGCCCCACTACCAACAAAATGCTGACCTCTATGACAAAAAGAATGGCGTAGAGATGCAAAAAATGAATGTCTACCGCTTGCTTAAGAACAAACTGCAAAAGCCCGTAGGCGATAACGTGAAAAACAATGACCAGCTTTGGCCCAAGGGCCGGAACATGGCGCGTAAACAAGCCGACAATAACAATGGCAATGATGGGAATATTGTAAAACCCAGTAAAAACCCGAATAACCTGCCACAAACCATCTGCGGCAAACTGCAACAGTGGCGCTACAATAAAGGAAAACAAGGCAATGACGATGCTGGCGCGCTTTGCCACTTTCAACAATAGCGCATCATCTACTACAGCAATGCCACGAGATTCTTTGTAAGGCAAATAGACATCTAAGCAAAATAGGGTCGCGGCGCTGTTGAGCAGTGAGTTAAATGAGCTGAAAACCGCGCCCAATAAGACCGCCAAAAAAAATCCTGTGGCCTCTACCGGCAGCACATCGCGAATCAATCTTGGATAGGCCAAATCAATTGAGGCGAGGCCACCTGATTCGCCCACACCACCGTAAAGATGATAGGCAATCACGCCTGGGAACATCATCATGAAGGGAACTAAAACCTTAAAGAACCCAGAAAACAAGACGCCCTTCTGACCTTCGGCGAGATTTTTCGCCGCCAAAGTTCTCTGAATCACATACTGATTGGTGCACCAATAAAACAGGTTGGCAAAAATCATCCCCGTAAATAGTGTGGCGAAGGGTGTGGGGTCGAACTCAGAGCCAATGGCATTGAGTTTTTCGGTATCAGTATTTGCAACGGTATAGAGGCCATCGCCGACGCTACCCTGGCCCAGCGCTGCAAGCCCGAGAATGGGCACAGCGATACCAATAATGAGTAAGCCAATGCCATTCAACGTATCTGAAACCGCAACAGCCTTGAGCCCGCCAAAGACCGCGTAAACAGCGCCCAAGCACCCAATCACAACAATCGTTAACGCCAGTGCTTGGCTATAGGGGATATTCAATAGGCTGGGCACATCGAAGAGTTGCAGCACAGCAATAGAACCGGCGTATAGGACTGATGGAATGGTAATCAGCCCATAGCCGATCATGAACAAAATCACTGACATACGCCGCACGCCACCGTCGAATCGGTCATTTAGAAATTGAGGCAAGGTGGCGAATGCCCCGGCCAAATAACGCGGCAAAAATAGAAACGCCATACAAATAGTGGCGAAGGCCGCGGTAACCTCCCAGCCCATGCTGCTGAGATTAAATCCATAGGCGGAGCCATTGAGACCAATCAATTGCTCGGCGGACAAATTGGTTAACAGCATTGAGCCGGCAATAAAAACGGCACTCAACCCTCTGCCCGCTAAAAAATAGCCGTCGCGCGTGTCTACTTCGCCTTTGGTTTTTTGATATGAAATCCAGGCCACCAGCCCCATAAAGAAGCAGCAACTGATCAGCGCAGTGACAGTTTCATAAGTCGTCAAAATAGTTCACCCACTCCAGAATGCCAAAGTCACGTGTTTCTCAGCGCCCCCTTAACAAAGGCGCTGTGGATATATGAGGTCTTACCCATCTTTGAGAGACAGGGATATTAGCGCAAAAACTGCTCATTTGGGCCTGCCAAAGGTATGCGACGTGCGCCTGTAGCGTATGAGAGGAGGGTATTTTGCTTTGCTGCGCGCCACAAATTTGCCATAAAAGGGCACAGAGACTGATGAGTGGGACAAGTGGGCAGAGAGTTGGCGACTCTGGGTGTCTGCCTAATTTGGGAGGATTTACGAGCGTTTAAAAGCGCTTAGAAGGACTTAGACGGGCTTGGTAGTACGTCACCAAGCCCCTCTGCTGAGCGGCGCTGACCAGTACAGAAGCGACAGTCCAGTACTGGTCATTATTGATCAGTGATAAGACGTGCTAATTGACCGGCACATCTAGGGCAATAAGGTTTTGCAGCAATTCACGACCGGCGGTACGAGGATTAACTTTTTTGTCAATCTTGCTGACAATTCCTTCTGCATCGATATAAAAAGTCCAGCGCTTAGCCATGCCACTTGAACCCAAAACACCGTAGGCGTCGCTTACAGATTGCGAATCATCTGAGAGAATTGGAAAGTTCGCATTGTTCTGCTCTGCGAAGGCTACAGCAGTTTCAACATCGTCGGTGCTGGCCATAAAAAACTTGAACTCAAAGCGACGAACCTGCTTTTTGCTGTCACGGATTGACTTGCACTCTATTGTGCAGCCTCCAGTGAATGCCTTCGGAAAAAACGCAAGAACCACATGAGTTCCGCGAAGGTCTGAAAGTTGATAACTATTGCCATCTGATCCTTGCAGCGTCCAATCGGGTGCAATATCACCCTCTTTAATTGACGCTTGAGCAAATACAACTGCACTACTGAGCAAAAAAGCGACTAACCATTTCATGACATATTCCTTTTCGTCTTTTTTATTTTTGATTCTATTTTTGTTTTTTTGTTTTTTTGTTTTGTTTTGGTTTATGTTTTTGATTCTATTGTTGTTCTTTTCTCGCATCGCCCCATTATCTGCATTGATCGTCACTATGAGTGAGATGTAAGCAGTAAGCGACTTTACGACTGAACCTTTTTATAAAGCGTTCTTTAGGCTCTGCAAAGCATTTTCCATGCTGTCCAACTCAGTTCTCAAACGAAGCACCTCGCCCATATGGGTATGGCGCAATTCTTCTAAAGCTTGAGGGCCGTATTTCTCAGGTTGACGGACGGCATCTTCACCGATGGTCTCGATCTCGTCAGCCAAAAAAACCAGTTCTGATCTGAGCTGCCCAATCTTTTCATTGATCGCTGTTTCGTCCAGGTTCACGCAGCATTCCACCCGTAACGTTCACTTACGCTGCCTATTTCTGTGCCTACATGGCTACTCATAAACGATTGGAGTAGTCTTCTCCAGTGGCACCATAATATGAGCAAAATCGCTGCCTTCCCACATAACGTAGGGACCACCCGCATAAGGGTCCCTGGGTAAATCACCAAAAAGCGCTTGAGGCACTAAAATCATTAGATGAGGTCCTTCCTGAACCCAATTACCTTTGGATTCGTCCAAATTCATCGGGCTGTCGTTATCTACCGGTATATCGCCGATTAACATGTAGGAGACGCCAATCGCATCGGTGTCGTTCTTGTAAGGTTTCTGGTTCATATACGCGTCTAGCCAACGTTGCCAGGGAGCATCTACACACATGGGATTCTCGTAGGAGGGAGGTGTACCCACCATGCATACCCAACCGTTATCGCCTTCACGAAGGACACTATTGTCAGCGTCCAAAATTAGCGCGTTATCACTGACGTTGCTGGGCGCTGCGGCTGCAGCTAACTTTATTTTTTCAGCTTTTGAAAGACCACTTGAGTGTATACCGGCGTAACCATGTCCGACTTCGTGTCCGCTTTCATGTCCGCCATTGTGGCCGCCGGCAAATACAGGCGTGGAAAATGCGAACATCAGGCTAAGTAAGCCAATCACTAAATTCTTTGAATGCGTTACAAACACTAGAAATCCTTTTTTATTCTTCTTGTCCATATAGATTAACAGCAATATTAGGGGCCGGTCGACTTTGCGTGCATTGATTTGCGTAAATCTAAGCAACCATGGGGCTTCTCATCAGCGCCGTTAAAGTCCAGCGAGCAACAGCGCCATACACTCTATCGTGAAGCAAGCTCAGCCTTGACAAGAGACTTACGCAAGGCTTCTAGCCGCCGCCGATTTTTACCTAAATCTGAATACCCTACTCTTGAGCCAGAGCGCATATCCACCACACTCGAATCTTGGCGAGTTTGAAATTCTACGTCGTCAACAAACCCCAACAACCGGGTGCGCGCTTCAGCCCGCAAATAGCCGGGTTCCGATTCAATTATCGAGAATGAGGCATCCTCTTCAAGATTCATCTTAACAGCGGCAATCAGCGCCTGAGAATCTTCTACCGCCACTAGCGGTTCTATGAAGTGCGAACCAGAGTCTGAAATACTAGATACGCAATTGGGCGAGGACGGGCATGGTTGCATTCTTTTAAATTGGTCGTTCACTGAATCTCCTGCTGAAGCAATGGATATCGTTAAGCACCCGAGCATTACCCAGATCCATCTGAACAAGGACATGCGCCGTGAACTAGGCTGAGAAGTAGGCAAGAGTGCGCTGGGCATACATATTACTCAAAATGAATTTGGCCTCCATCTTATATACCCGCAACACGTAGGCACAGCACTGCATACGTCTCACAAGCGCACAGCATATAACTAAAAATAGTTAGGCCAACGAAAAAATCCCGTCGCTACAGGCTCACCCATGGTTAACATTGTTGTCGGCTAGGCATATGCAAACATACTGATACACCGTCTGAGTCTATCGCCACCACCTGATAAAACGAACCGTCACCCTCTTGCACTTCATAAACGGTGTCGTCCTCACTCTCAATTCCCCAGCCGATGGTCGAAGAGATTTCATCCCGACCAGCCAACCCCACAGCATAGGTACCGTGACGCAATTTATAGCTTTCTTGAAAAAACGACATCGAATGGATATTCGCCACCAGCACAGCTTGCTGACTTGATGCCACATGCCTTTGCCACTGAGGCCAAGCAATACTCGAGAGCATCGCAATAATACCCACAACAACGAGCACCTCTAGCAGGGTAAATCCTCTGGCCAAGCCAAAGGTCGGTTGCCGAACGACTGTTTCTGTTTCTGTTTCTATGCCCATCATTTTCACAAACGCGTCACCGGCTGAAAATGGGGCAATCTGACTCTACTAACAATCATCTGGGTTCCAACAAACGTTGGTGGAATCTACGGCGCTGAACTCGCCATAAATTGGACGAGTCAATGTGACGACCGCATCACCAGCGGCAATATCCCCTGCAAGTACGAAAAGAATAGATGCATCACCACCAGCAGTCTCAGCGTCCACGGAATAAGCGGCACTACCCTCTGGGGACGTGGCGTCCGTACCGGCCACTTCGGCCTGTAATGCATCTAGCCATTTCTGCGCCGTATCTCTGCTTTCGCTCACTTCTGTGCGATCAAAGCCGCTAGACATCTGAGCTCGTAACCTCAACATCTCGCCCTTGGACCAGTTTACTGCCTGCTCGTAATGAACATTCACCTTCGCGCTGTTAGCCGTAACAACATAACCTTGGAAAGCCGGCACCGCGAAGGTTGCGATCACACCAATAATGGCAATGACGATCATCAACTCTACCAGCGTGAAGCCCTCGCTTACCCTCGCGCTTTTTCGATTTTGCACCAGCTGCCTGGGCAATATTTTTTCCGTGATCATCGGCCCATCTGAGGAAACAGCTTCTGCGCTCATTGATTGAGCATCGTTTGATATCGAGTAATCCGTTCGTAAACCTTGCATGTACAAACCCTCCAAAAATGTCTTTTCAGTGTGTTGACCATGCAGGCGTAAAGCATCAGCGATGACGCCAAACCAGCGGAGTTATCTGCCGTCTCAAACCTAGGCAATCGGCTATTCAAAATTACAGAGTTCGCCGATGACCATCGACCTCAGCCGACAACCAAGCAAGGCAATAAACCTACAACAAAAAAGGTAAATGGCCATTACTGGCGCGCGCACCCTCTTTTAACCTAATTCCATGAAGCTAAAGTTGATCACTTAATGCAAACACCCAACGGCAAAAATGCACCGTCAACTACCACCGAAAACCTTATTGCAAAAGAACGTGCGGGCATCTCCGACAGTCAAAGGCAAGCCGGAGACAGACCCATGACGGAAACGGAGATGAAAAAACCCTTACCAACTTCACAGGTAAGCAAGGCAAACAAAGTAAGCACGGAGGCATATAAGAGCCCTATAGATGACAGCAACAAAAGCAGCGCAGAAAAACCTGATTCAGCAAGAGGCAACATAGAAAAAGACAACATAACAAAAGACAAAACTACCGGGCGCACCAGAAACGAACCGGGCAACCCTAACACCGACTCTCCCGTAGCTAATTTCGTAAACCACCTTATCGATACTGCCTATGAAAAGAGGGCCTCAGATATACACATAGAACCCTTTGAAAATGAGTTTAGGGTCCGCTTGCGCATTGACGGCCTGCTCCAACCCGGTCCAATACCACCGAAGGATATTGCAGGCCGGCTCAGCTCACGAATAAAAGTCTTGGGGCAATTAGATATTTCAGAAAGGCGTCTGCCACAAGATGGCAGGTTGCGCCTGAACACCGCTTCACATAATGCATTGGATTTGCGTATCAGCAGCCTGCCTACTTTATGGGGTGAAAAAATAGTCTTACGCCTGCTCAACGTCGATGCCGCACATAGAGGCATTGAGCATCTCGGTTTAGAGGCAAGACAAAAAACCATATTGCTAAGCGCCATAGGCCAGCCGCAAGGCCTGATATTGGTTACAGGGCCAACGGGCAGCGGTAAAACAATGACCCTATATAGTGCCCTAGATCTTTTAAACCAAACTCAATGCAACATTTCAACAGTGGAGGATCCTGTAGAAGTAAATGTTCACGGCATTAATCAGGTTAATGTGAATGCGCGCATCGGGCTAGATTTCGCGACAACCTTAAGAGCCCTACTGAGGCAAGATCCAGACGTAATAATGGTGGGCGAAATTCGAGATCTTGAAACCGCCAGTATAGCCATACGCGCCGCCCAAACCGGCCACCTTGTGTTATCAACACTACACACCAACTCTGCTTTTGCCACATTAGAACGGCTCATACAGATGGGCATTCCACGTCACAACCTAACCACCTCAATCAGTTTGATTGTCGCGCAACGCCTGCTCAGAAAACTCTGCATTCATTGCAAAACATTAGACCGCCTACCAAAAGCAATCCTCCTTGAGGCAGGAGTAGACCCAAGCGCCTTAAACAATCCGATATTCAAGGCTCACCCAGAAGGATGCCTCTACTGCCATCAAGGCTACCAAGGCCGGTTGGGGATTTTTGAAATGATAAAAATGGACCAAAAAACATTAGAACTATTAGATCGCTCCACCGGAGAATCGCCGGCCATTGCGAGCGAGCTACGCAAGCATAGCCTGCGCAAAGGGGCATTGGAGAAAGTGATACTAGGTGTAACTAGCCTGCAAGAGGCAAATCGTTTGACACTTATAGAAGAAGCGGGCCAATGACTGTCTCTTATACACATCTCCGAGCCCACGAGACCTCTCTA
>OJFU01000290.1_pt1 | contig 14984 bp, 6 predicted proteins | sample 1594331 | NCBI WGS metagenome assembly OJFU01 (sample SAMN05416801, study PRJEB24817) | seawater metagenome | isolation source: Sea water | place: Canada:Atlantic | collected 2013-11 | reverse complement strand
AATCGCTGTCACAAGAAAAACGGGTCATTGAAAAGTTTTTTGATAGTAAATCAATAAAATAAATCCCCGTTCTTTTCGCTAACGCGCCTTTGTTGTAGACGGCAAGGGTTTTATCGTCAGGAGAAATATCTAGGTAATAATAGCCTCCTTGCATAGGGCAAGTGGTTAATTTTTTTTCTTGCTGGCTAAGTACTTTTAATTGTATGTAGTGACAAGTATTATTTTTTTTGTCTTTACGTGAAAAATACAAATATTGACCGTCATTACTCCAAACACTATGCCCTTCGGTAGCATTATCGAAAGTTAATTGTTTAGGCGGTAACTCAACTTGATGCGTATCTTTCATAAATAGATTAGTTGGTTTATTTGTAAATACTTGGCTATAAACCAAAAAGCGACCATCGGGTGAGGTGGCAGGAAAAAGCTCACTGCCTGGGTGCTTGGTGATCGTAGTGATCTTAGCCACTTCATCATTAGAGGATTGCTGAACAATAAGAAGTATTAATAAGGAAATAATTAACGCGAGTAATATGTGGGTGCGGCTTATTATTTTAATACTGTTACCGGTTTTCTTCGAAGAACTTACAGCTTGCTGCTTATTTTTAATACCTTGTTCTTGATATTCTAAATTACCAACTGAATTATCTACTGAATTGGCAATAGAACTATCTACGGAATAATTGATAGAGCTTTCGACTAATTTTGGACTGGGTATCTTGTTTATCGTTTGCCACTCTGGCTCTGCCATTAATTGATAGCCAGCTTTGCGAATGGTTTTAATTATTTCTTCTTCACCTTCAACATCGGTGAGCGTTTTACGTAAATGCCAAATAGCATTGGTTAAACTTTTTTCACCGACAAAACTGTCTTGTCCCCAAATGTGGTCAATGAGTTCATCTCTAGGAACAACACGGCCATAGTTTCTTGCCAAATAGACGAGCACTTCAATAAATTTAGGCTGCAATGATTGTTTTTCACCATCATTAATTTGAATGCTAAATTCAGAGGGTGTTACTTGATAACGACTAATTTTGAATGACTTATTACGCATGATGTGAACTATGTTGTGCTCAGCTTGGTATGCTTTATGGAATTTGTAAATTGTCGAAATCTATCCCTCTTCTTATCTTCTTAACCTTTCCTTAGGTTAAATTCATGCTAACAAAATTATCAAAGCTAAGTAACTTTTTTTATTTCACTTTTTGTTTTTTTATTGAAAATATTATCTCAATACTATCAAGGTGTGTTTAGATGCGATTCTTTGTAACTCTTTGTTTTTAAATTGTTGTTTGTTTTGTTTTCCATAATAGATATTAAATAGATGTACAAATGACCTTCTATAGATTGCATAAGTGGGCTGAGTTTTTTAAAACAAAGAAGAGTTAAATTTAATCTACGTTTTATTAACATCAAGTTACTAGAAGTTGGACTGTTTGCTTTTGTGGGTTTTGCTTACTACCTGATCTGTCATGGTTTGTTTTGTAAGTAGCTCATCGATTTCTATTAGTTGCCAATTGGCTTTTGTTAGAAATAGCTCAAAACATAAAAATAAAATAAGAAACATAAAAATATAACTAATAAAACACATTAAGAGAGATGAATGATGAATAAGAATCAAATCACCATCGCAATTCAAACTGCTATATATACTGCAATCGCGGGTAGTGCTATTGCGTTTTCTCCAGCTACGTTGGCTTTGGATACTGAGAACGAAATAGCTAAACCTATTGTGCAAGCTGAACAGTCAGACGAAACAAAACAAGTTAATGCGGATGAAAAAATCACGGTAACAGGCTCTCGCTTACGTCGTGACAGCTTCACGGTCGCCACACCACTGGTAACAATGGACAAAGAAGCCATTGGTGATACAGGTCTGGGTGAAATGGGGCAAATCTTAGTAGATAACATGCCAGCCCTCTCATTTGGAACCAGCAATGCCACCAGCCAATCGAGTGTTGCTAGTACCGGTATTACCACGGTTGAATTACGTAATCTAGGGGCTAACCGTACCTTGACCTTGATTGATGGCCGTCGCGTAGTATCGAATTCTAAAAGTGGTAATTATGTCAGTATGAGCACTATTCCATCTGGCATGGTACAACGCGTTGAAGTGATTACCGGTGGCGCTTCTGCTACTTATGGTGCGGATGCGGTTTCAGGTGTAGTAAATATTATTACTCAATCAGGTAAAGAGGGTTTCGATTTTAAAGCGCGTGGCGGTGAAAGCACCGACGGCGGGGCTAAAGAATTTACCCTTGATGCAAGCTACGGTACTTCATTTTCTGATGATCGTGGTTATTTATATTTCAGTAGTAACTATGATAAAGATTACGGTCTTAAATATGAAGATCGTGACCGCGCCTCTCAAGAAGCATCATTTAGTTATGATGCAGATACCATGCGCAACGAAATCCTCACCGCTGATGGTTATAAACCATTTAACGAAACACCGATGAGTGAATGGCGCAGTCGTAGTGACGGCACTCTAGGTGGAATCTTCCAAGAATCAAGCAAATTTGATGAAATTTACTGGTATGAAGGACAAGAATTAAATTCTGCTCCTTATGATCAGTATCTTGAAGAAAAAGTTGGTATTAACTCACGCCAATTTGTCCAACTAAAAGTACCAAGCGAACGTGTTTCAGCAGCATTAAAACTAGATTTCGACATTACTGATGACATCACGTTGTACTCACAAGTACAGTGGAGTGGTAACTATACTGTCAACGATAAGTCACCAGAAGATTCTGGTGATAGTGAAACCGCTACCTACACCGATAGAGAAACGGGTGAACCAGGTACGGTAAACCTGGGGAGAATACCAATTGATAATCCTTATGTCCCTGCCGCAATCCGTGAAACAGCGGGTCAATATAAAGACCGAATTTATTGGGACCGTCGCTTAGGAGAAGTTGGACCTGTTTCTACTGATAATGAGCGTGAAACGGTAAGAGCATGGGCTGGTCTTCAAGGTACTATGTTTGATGGTGAATGGGATTGGGATATTTCAGCCGGTTACGGCAAGTTCCATCAACGTCAATTTAGAAATAATGAAATTGATGTCTTTAAAGCAAAAAAAGCATTAGATGCTGGTTATGCCGACGATGGTAGCATCCAATGTAATGATGCTGAAGCGCGTGCTGATGGCTGTGTTGCTTTAAATGTTTTTGGTGAAGGCTCTATAACGCCTGAAATGGCTAACTATATCCGAGTCAACCCTACGCTAAATACCTATAACGAGCAGGCTAATATCATGGGTTATATCACTGGTGATTTATTTGAAATGCCAGCAGGTCCTGTTGCAACTGTATTTGGCTTTGAATACCGTAAAGATACCCAAGAAGCGGTAACTGATGATGCACTAACCTAAGGTGGTATTACTTGGAACTTAATTCCTGCATTTAAAGGGGATATCACTGTCGCTGAAGTCTTTGGTGAAGCCTCAATTCCTTTATTACGTAACTTACCTGGGGCAGAGTTTTTATCATTAGAAACATCACTACGTTTGTCAGATTACAATGTGAAAAATGTGGGCTTAGTCTCTAGTTATAAGTTAGGCTTTTTGTGGACCGTGGGTGCTGGTGTAAATTTACGTGGTAACTATGCAATCGCCCAGCGTGCGCCAAGTGTTAATGAATTATATGAGCCAGCTGCAGGTGATTTTGATAGTTTTGATGATATTTGTCATGGTGTTACTGCAACCTCTAGTGACGCAGGTCACGATAACTGTCGTTTAGAACCTGGCATTGCTGCAGCAATCGCTGCGGATGGTGAGTTTGAAGATGATAGTAATGGTTATTCGCCAAATGCCGGTAACCCAGAGTTATATGAAGAAACAGGCACTACGCTTACCCTAGGTGCTACTTATGAACCCACTTTCTTAGATGGATTTAGCATTGCACTTGATTATTACGATATTTCGATTGAGGATGCTATTGACGAATTTGGCAATGATCAAATTTTATCGCAATGTTACGATTCAAGCATCACGTTAGGTCAAGAGAATGAATTTTGTGATTCTATTAAGCGTGATAGTGAAGGTCAGTTAGAAGAAGTCCTACAACGTAGCTATAACATTGATGAATTAGGTACCCGTGGCGTTGATATCGCTGTGGCATATGCTTATGACATGAGTTCTTTTGGTAGTCTTAAGTTCAAAATGGATTGGACTCACTTACTAGAGCATTCTAAAACAGTTACTGGTAATGACGGTATTGTCGTGGAAGATTATGTTGGTTATGCAGATGAAGGGATATTTGAAGATAAAGCATCAGCTTCTGTTGCTTGGTACTTAGATGACTTACGTGTTCGTTGGAGCACTACTTATAAGAGTTCAGCCCTGCGTGACTTTGCCGAACAAAAAGATTGGGAAGGGGATATGGCGGCTAACTCAGAACGTTGTGATGCTGGCGAAGCTGATTGTGTTGCTAATCCAGAGTCATTAGCTTTCCAAGAATTGAGTTCTTACTTCAAGCATAACTTATCAGTGTCTTATAATATTGATATGAATGATGATTCTTCAGTTCGTGTCTTTGGTGGTATAAACAATATCTTTGATGATAAAGGTGAGTTTTACTATGGTGGTCGTGGTAACTTTGGCAGTGAATATGATGCAGGTACTGGTCGTTTTGTTTACTTAGGCGCTCAAGTTAGCTTCTAAGTTAACTTTACGGAACGTGTTATTGCGGAGTTAAGCTTAATTTAGCTCCGCTTTTAAATCCTCACACGGATGTGGTCTTTTATAGTTTTATCTTTACCTTTATTCTTTTTATTTTTTGGAGCTCTCATGTTTTTCTCTTCTCACACGACTATTCGCTTAATTATTCTCACATCAACATTATTAATCGCAAGTAGTGTATCAACCTTTGCTTTTTCTAGTGTTGATGAAAAATCAAAGGCTGAAACATTAGCACCTGTTAATGATGGTCCTTATGTTTTTGTTAACGAACAGCAGCAGCTTGAGTCATATTGGTTATGTCAAGGTGAAGTGGTTACAAGAACTGCCGAGGCGGTTAGTTTTCCATTGTCTATTTCGGCGTGTAATATGCCTGCCGATATACATGCCTTGAGTAGTATTGAAAATAAATTACTCGAATTTTCTGGTGACTATCCTGTTGCCGCATTAAGTGATTTTCATGGAAAATATGACTTGATGATTGAGTTACTTACCAATAACAAAATAATTGATAAAAACAAAAATTGGGCTTTTGGCAAAGGACACTTTGTTATTACAGGTGATATTTTTGACCGAGGAGACAAGGTCACTGAAATCTTGTGGTTTTTATACGATTTAGAACAACAAGCCCAGCAAGCAGGTGGTGATATTCACCTAACACTAGGTAACCATGAAGTAATGATTCTCAATGGAGATCTACGTTATTTACACCCTAAGTATGTTGAAACAGCGAAGCAATTAAATAAACCCTTTGAACAATTATTTAGTCAAAGTAGCGTTATCGGGAATTGGTTACGAAGCAAACCTGTATTGGTTAAAGTTAATAATATGTTGTTTGCTCATGGTGGTTTTCATCCCAGCTTAGCCACAGAACAGCGCAGTTTGGTTGAAATCAATACTGTTTTTAAAGATAACTTAGTTAAAGCAGAGCTTGAACAACCGAGAGCAGGGTGGGCAAAGTTTCTTCATACCACCAATGGTCCGATTTGGTATCGTGGTTACTTTGCCGCAGATCGTGAAAAATCTTCTCGCTCTAAAGGCTCTAGTTCAAAAGACAATGGCGCAACTTCTGCGGAAATTGATTTACTACTCAAACATTTTGATGTTAAGAACTTAATTGTTGGACACACCTCACAAAAGCAAATTGAAAGCCGGTATCAAGGGAGAGTTATTGCCATTGATTCAAGTATCAAAGAAGGTAATTATGGTGAAATATTGTTTATTGAGCAGGGTAAGAAATGGCGTGGTAGTTTAAGCGGGAAGGTGTTGCCGCTTTATCATCAATAACGATACTTTTTTACAATTTTGAGCAAAAAAAAACCAGTACTAAGTACTGGTTTTTTTATTAAAGCTAAAACGTTTAACGTTAATCTTTGATTTCAGCATTATGATAAACGTGCTGAACATCATCACAGTCATCTAACATAGCGATAAATTTTTCAAAATTCTCTAGGTTTTCTTCACCTTCAACATCAATATAGTTTTGTGGTACCCAAGAAAGCTCTTCAACTTCTAATTCATATTCAGGCATTGAGTTAGTAAACTCAGTTTTAATTTTGAAAAACTCAGTATGAGGGGCATAAACAGTGATAATGCCATCTTCTAATTCAACATCAGTTACATCAATATCAGCCATCATCAGCGTTTCTAAAACGGCTTCATCATCTTCACCTTTAAAAGCAAAAACAGCTTGATGATCAAACATATGTGATACCGAGCCTGAAGTACCAATTTTAGAGTTTGTCTTAGTAAAACATTGGCGGACATCTTTAATGGTGCGGTTACCGTTATCTGTTAAGCAATCAATAATTACCATACAGTTACCAGGACCGTAACCTTCATAACGGGCTTCAACAAAGTCTTCACCACCAGCCCCAGAAGCTTTTTTAATAGCGTTATCGATAACGTGGGTAGGCACTTGATCTTTCTTTGCACGATCAATCAAACCACGTAAAGAAAGGTTACCGTCGGGATCAATGCCACCAGTTTTAGCACAAACGTAAATTGCTTTACCGTACTTAGAGTAAACTTTTGTTTTGGCCCCTGCGGTTTTGGCCATAGATAATTTGCGGTTTTGGTAAGCTCTGCCCATCTCAATGTCTTCTTTTATGTTCAAAAATATAATGCGCTAGATTCTATCAGTCTCACTAGGCGCTTGACTAGTGTTCTTGCTTAAAAAAGTCCGTAGTTAGTTGGCTATAAATAGTATTCAAAAGAAAGAGTGCGTACAAAAGCATTCAATTTAACTACTTGAAATAACAGTTAATAGCTAAAAATCAGCTATCTTTAATGTACTATTAGCCTATGATATAAATATCTTTATTATTTAGCCAAGGAGTTGGATTGTGACTGAACAATTAACAGAACAACAGATCATTAAGCAAATCAATCAACGTCAATGCTTTACCGCTACAGTTGTCGGGGGAGCTTTTACCCTCACAATTAATAAATATTTGCCGGCTATGTCGGCGGCTATTCATGACGGCAGTAACTTTAGGGCAGAGCTTGAAGATAATTGCTTGTTAGAAAAGAACGATCGTTATTATGAAGAAGATCCGTACACTGGCAGTTTCATTGCAAAAAAAGCCATTACTTTAATTGCCCATGACTCACGTTATGAATATGATTTAAATCGTGGTACTGATGAATGTGTTTATGAAACTGCTTGGGGTAAAGAAATATGGAAAACCCCACTGAGTGAAGAGATGATTGCTAAAAGCAAAGCTAAACATGCGCAATTTTATCGTATTGTGGCGGCGATCGTTGAGGCTCTAGTTGAAGATTTTGGTCAATGTATTATTTATGATAATCATTCGTATAACTTTAAACGTCATGAGCGAAAAGACTTACCAATAATAAACGTGGGTACAACATCAGTGAAAGGGGAGCAATGGCGACCAATTATTGATAGTTGGCTTAGTGCATTAAAAAACATGAATGTTGATGGTCTTGAAATGACAGCAGCAGAGAATGATATATTTTATGGCAAAGGGCGCTTAGCTGGCTTCTGTCATAGTCGATATGAGAATGTTTTAGTACTGGCGACTGAAGCTAAAAAAGTCTTTATGGATGAGCTTACAGGGCAAGCCGATGCCGTTGTGTTACCTTCATTGCAGCAAGTTTATAATGATACGGTGGCAGGGCATACCCAGTGGTACATCAATAACTACCACAAAAACTAGTTTCTTCCTTTTTATTACGCCTAATAAAAAAGCACCTTAAGTAAATTAAAGGTGCTTTTTAGCTTTCTATATCCTAACTAAAGCTTTTCAGCTAAAGCCAACCGAGTACGTCTTTCATAACTGACCAGCGTGGTTTTTTCGCTTTAGGATTTTTACCTAAAATCCAATAGTCGTACACTTGCTTCTGTAAACCGTTTTCTTTTTTAAGCTTAAGCCAAGTATTTATATATTGCACATAGTCTAGTTGAGCTTTAGGGAGCATAAAAGCTACGGGTGCTCTAAGTTTTAAGCCTTTAGGGATAATAGCCGAGTAATTTGGGTATAACATAGCCCAAGCAGAAGCCGACTCGGTTGAGTAAATTAACGCGTCGACATCTTCATAGTTACCTTTAAGAAATTGTCTAACATTATTCACTTCTGTTAATTGTGCATTAGGTAGATATTCTTTCACCATATCTTGGTAATACTTACTATTTCCCACACCTAACTTTAATGTTTTCATTGCTTGAATGGTATAAAGGTTAGAAAACTGATCACGTTTAGCATCCGTCACTAATAAACCTGCGGTATGGAAGGTGTAAGCATCTGAAAAGGCCATTTTTAATGCACGTTTTGGTGTGATTACATGACCACCAATAATGATATCAATACTACCATCAGCTAATAACTCGGCTTCGTCAGCCCCCTCTTTAATGCGAATCATGGATAAATTAATATCGAGATCTTTAGCAAATTGGTTCAGTAATTCAACATCAAAACCAACCATTTTATTCTCTTTATTTCTAAAGGCATAAGGCAAGCTCGCATCGCTATAACCAACACGAATACTTTTACGAGCAAGGATCACCTCAAGGCGTGGTTGTTGCTGCTCAAAGTAACCTAATGGCGTAAGCTCTTTATATCTATCTAGATTAGCGCTTGCATTCATTGCCTTCATTGATTCGAATGTTTGCACACCTTCGTACTTGTAAGGAATTAATGACTTTAAAGTAAAGCCAGCCGCAATCATAACACCCAAGGTAATTGCTAAATGCACGCCAATGGCTTGCATCATTCTGTGCCATCTAAGCTTTTTCAATACGGCAGAGGCCACCAGTAAAGTAACAACAAAACCATGCAATGCAGCTAGGCCTGTAGCAAAACGGGCAGTAACGACACTACCTAACAGGTATAACTGGAATTGATCAGCGGGCAAATCAAAAAAGTCGAGTAGAAATGGAATGGCAACAGCCATGCTACCAAAAGCGGTTAAGGCGCCCATAATGACAAAAGAAATATAGTCATCAAAACCAAGTGGTGAGCCTACATACCAGGCAGAGAATAAAATAAATCCTAAGCCAAGTAGTGTACCTGTACTTGGGAAACTGTAAGCGGTTGGTACAAGTACATCAACAGTAGAGTCTGTTTCTTCGCACTCCATACCGTGCTTGGCTAATAATGCTTTACTGCGTTCAATGATCATCGGCAGCACAACTAATACTGTGCCGGTAGCTAATGCCGTTATAACCGCTTCACCAGCGGTTGATAAGATTTCACGATAGGAGAAAGGTGTTGCCCAATGAATAAGTAGCGGCAAAAACACAAAAGCAAGTAGAGCAGCAGCAGTAATGTATACCCATAAAAATACTTGTAGTCGACCAAGCTCTTCAACTTCTAAGGTACCTGCAGCAGAAGCAGAAATAGCAAAAATCCCCAAGGGTGCTAACTTGGCAACATAAGAAGCAACTTTCATTAAGCTATCACCAATATTGGTGGTTAAGGTTAATAGCGTTTCTTTATTCTTTACTTGAATTAAGGCAATCCCCATCAGCAATGAAAATAGTACGACAGCTGGAACAATCGTCTCTGATAACGAGGCAAAAATGTTACTAGGGATATATAGTTTTACAAAGTTAAAGGCGGCGGGCTCTGCTAGCATACTCGTACTGAAAAAACCTGCTGTTTCCCAGTTAGGGTAGGCTAAGGGAAGCAATAATAACGTTGCCATGACAGACAACCACATGATTACTATTACTTTTACTGCTCGGTATCCTATTCGACTTGCCATGGTGCTGTCTAATCGACCTAAGCCACCAATAATTGAAACAAGTACATAAGGTAAAACGGTCATTTGAAGTAAGCGAATATAAACATCGCCAATGACTTTAATATCTCCGGCAGGCTCTCCAACAAAAATACCAGCAGATATACCCAGTATTAATGCAATAATGACCCGTTGAAAGGGGCTCAATTTTTTATATAGGTTTACTAATGGCATTTTCTCTCCTGAGGAAGGACTTATTTACAGTGATAAGTCGCTATGTGCGTATAACTTGATGTTATTATCGCCTTTCTAAGCGGTTATTCAAGTAACGATTACGCTAATTGTTTATCAACAAGTAACTTTAACAAGGTAACTATAGGTATAAACAGGTAGCTATTTTATCCCTCGCAAAAAATAGAACTCGCCTAACAAGCCTACAGCGCTAATAAACAGTATCTTCTCATATTGTTTATCTTCTTTACCGTATTTGAAAGTGACCGCTACGTAATGATTATCTTCTTTGCCTTTGTTGGTATTACTATTGATTTCGACAATAGAATAACTATTCTTTTTAATCAATGTCTTGAATAAAGGTGTTTCTAATTCCAGCTGAATCTTGCATCTTCAAGTGGGACAGGTATAAATGCGCTAATAGCTTAATCTTTAACCCATAATAGACTAGACTGTATAAAAATAAAAAATGTTATTTATAATTTAAGTGTTTATTTATTATGATAAAACTAAACAAGTCTTCTTTCATCGCATTTTTATTTCTGCAATCATTTTTTCAGCAAAATGGCATGGCAGAAAACTTACCTACCCATTTAGTTGATTGGGCTCATGCAAATCCGGTTGTCCATATTGGCGTTGACGGTACTTTCCCACCTTTTGATTATATCGATGAACAAGGCGTTACTGCTGGTGCAGGAAAGCTCATTCGTCAACAATTATCAGCAATACTCCCTGTCGACTTACAAGAAACATCAGTATCAGATTTTCGGCTTGAATATGATGAAATGTTACGTGGCAATATCGATGCAATTTCGGTGTGCGGCAATATTGAACAGCGACGAGATGAGGTTTTATTTACTAAGCCCTTTTTACAAATGACACCTATCGTGGTGGTTAATAAAAATAGTGATATTAAAAGTGAAATGGATATCACTTCAAAATTGAAAGTTGCCTCTATTGCAGGTTATGCCGATGCAAATTTCGCCAAACAATTATCAGTAAATTCAAAAGGGTTGAGTAGTAACCTTCAAGGCTATCAAAGTATTGAGAATGGACAATATGATGTATTCATCACTTATTTATATCTTTATAAATATATGCTTAAAAAGCATGGTTTTAAAAATATTAAACCCATAGCAATCAGTCAATTTGAAAGTTTGCCTATTGGTTTTTGTGTTAATAAAAACAAGCCACAATTAGTGGGGTTATTAAATTGGGGCATAGACCAATTAGGTGATGATTTTATACTTGCGATGCAAAGTAAGTGGGCAGAATCTAGCCTTGATGAAGGTCAAGGCAGCAGAGCACATATAGATAAAAGCATTAGCTTAACGAGTGTCTTTATCTATGCCGTTATCTTTGTTTTACTTGCGTTATTTTTTGCGCGAAAATTTGCTAGTACCATTGCGATAAAGCTTGATACGTTAGTCTTTAGAACGACTTATTTCACTGTATTGTTCCTTATTATCTCCTTGTCCGCAGGCGGTATTTATTTGTTCCTTAATGACTTTAAGGATCAGTTACTTATTGATCAAAAAGAAACGTTCAATGTCACAAGAGATGTTACTAAAAAAACATTGGCGGGTTGGTATCGTGAACGTGAGTTGTTAGCACATAATATTGCTAAATCTAAAAGCTTTAAGCTGCTAGTCAATCAGTTGGTTGTAGCGAGTGAAATAGGTGACACGATTAAGCTTGCCCAGGTAAAAGAAGCATTGAGGGAATACTTTAGTAAGCGACCTTACACCACACAAGGAGGTAGAGCTTATACCATCAGTGATGTTCAAGGGCGATATCTATTGAATCTTGTGCAAAGTGCTGAAGGAAAACAATCCCCGATAATTAGCCAACGACCTGAATTATTTAATAAAGTTCTCAAGGGGCGTACAGAGTTCATCCCTCCTGTTTGGGCAAATGTAAATATTGACGGTAATAGAAATGACGATGATAAAGATGCTGAGGTTTTTATTGCCACACCTGTTCGCAATGAACAGCAAGAAATCATTGCAGTATTAGGTTTTAGATTCGATCCTGACAGAGAGTTTTCGCAATTATTTATTGATGGACGACTTGGCAATAGCTTTGAAAGTTACGCGGTAGATTCTAAAGGTTTTATGATTTCAAGTAGCCGCTTTACCTCAGAATTACAACAAAAAGGCATTGTGCCTGCCGGTGACAGTAGCGTGCTCAATGTTCGCTTGCAAAACCCTGAAACTAATCCAATTGTACAAGCCGCAAAATTTAAGCTAAACGGACAGAACTTAAATGGCTATACCAATTACCGAGGCAAAACCGTTGTTGGGCAATGGATTTCATTAAAAAATTCGAATATTACCGTAGTCAGTGAAATTCAACTAAGCGAAATGCTGGCTGAGTATTACGATGTCAGAAATCTACTGCTGATAGGCCTCATTATTTCAAGTGCCTTTATTCTCTCTATTTCTATTTTTATGATCACGATTTCCAATAGGGCGAATGATATTAGTCGGCGGTCTCAGCAAGAGTTAGCAGATCAAGTTACTATTCGAACGAAAGAATTAGCGGCATCAGAACAAAAAAGCAAACTAATTAATAGCTCTGTCGCTGATGGTATTTTAGGGGTAGATAAACATGGTCACTTTATTTTTGCCAATGAATCTGCCACAAAAATAACGGGATATAGCGAAGAGCAGATCCTTTCAAGTGACCTTATTTCACTCTTTGCTGGGGAGAATAAAGAAAACTTAACTTTTGAAGGTACAGAGGTTTACAAGGCAATTCAAAGTAAAGAAGTCATCCGTATTAGCAATGAATATGTATTAATGAGCGGAGCGAGAGAACTTCCTCTTGAATACAGCATTTCACCTGTTGAAGACGATGAGTCAGACTTAGCTTGTGTGATAGCACTGCAAGATATCACTTTACGTGTGCAAGAGACTGAACGTCTCGAAAAAATGCTAGAGCATTTACCTGTTTGTATGGTCATCATGAATCAAAATGATGAAGTAGAACAGATTAACCAAACGGGTATTGAATTACTTGGTTTTGAACGAGACGAAATTGTAGGTAATCCGGTAGATTTGTTTATTCCTCAAGAACAAGTAGAGAGCCATAAAGCTTTACTTAAAAAGTTCTTTCAGGAAGAAGCTGTCATTGATACTAGAAGCTTAGAACGAGATTTTAAAGTTAAGCATAAATCAGGCAAACTTATTGAAATTCAGGCGGTGTATACGCCTGTTCATTTTTACAATGGTTTGTACGCGGCAGTAATGGTGCGTGATATCACCTTAGATAGACAAGCTGAATTTGCACTGTTAGAAGCAAAGCGTATCTCTGATGATGCCTCAAAAGCAAAGTCCGACTTTTTAGCAAACATGAGTCATGAAATTCGTACACCGATGAATGCGATTATGGGCATGTCTCATTTAGCTCTGGGGTGTGAGCTAGACAGAAAGCCAAAGAATTACGTAAGCAAAGTTTATAAAGCAGCGGAATCCTTATTAGGGATTATTAACGACATTCTTGATTTCTCGAAAATTGAGGCCGGTAAGTTAGATATTGAAATCATTGAGTTTAGTTTACATGATACCTTTGCAGATCTAGCTAATATTATTGGCTTGAAAGCCGGTGAGAAAAATTTGGAACTATTGTTTGATATCTCTCCAGAGGTACCTGTTATGTTGAAAGGGGATCCCTTAAGGTTGAATCAAATCCTGATAAATTTAGCCGGAAATGCGGTTAAGTTTACCGAGCAGGGACAGGTGGTTATTTCAGTCAACGTAGTGACTAACGTTAGCACAAGTCATTGTGATGATATTAACTTGGAGTTTTCAGTAAAAGACTCCGGGATAGGTATGGATGATGAGCAACAGAAAAAGCTGTTTCAATCCTTTAGTCAGGCTGATAGCTCAACCACTCGAAAATATGGTGGTACGGGTCTAGGGTTAACTATTTCTAAAAACCTTGTTGAGTTAATGCATGGTCAGATATGGCTAGAAAGTAAAGCCGGTGAGGGCAGTTGTTTCTCATTTACCACTAGATTACAAGTTTCTGATGTTATTAATAATAAACTTATTGAGCAGCAAAAGTCTTTTCTAGCAGATAAGCGAATTCTTATCGTTGATGACAATTTACTCGCATTGGATGTGCTGAGCTCTATTCTAAAATCCTTTCATTGCCATGTTGTACCTGCAAATAGCGGGGAAGAGGCAATAGAACTCGTTAAGCAAGCAACACTAGCGTTTGATTTCATTATGCTTGATTGGAATATGCCTGATTTGGATGGTATTGAGACTTATCAGATCATAAAGTCTCAAAACAACTATCAAGATAATCAATTTATTTTAGTGACCTCTAATGCTAATGATAACGACGCGGTTGATCAGCTCAAAAAGCGTATCAATAGTGTGTTAGTTAAGCCCGTTACTTCTTCGAGCATCTTTGATGAAATGATGCGCCTTAATGGAGATGAGGCTTACAGTAATACTCGGGAAATGAAACGAGATGATGAACTGATTCAAAATCAACAACGTTTAAGTGGCGCGAAAATATTATTAGTTGAAGATAATGAGCTAAACCAAGAGTTAGCACTTGAGTTATTAAAGCAATCTAACATTGAGGTTGAGTTAGCTGAAAATGGTGCCATCGCAGTAGAAAAGGTATCTAGCAAACACTTTGACGGAATTTTAATGGATTTACAAATGCCGGTGATGGATGGATTTACCGCAACTAAAATTATTAGAAAAAGTGATTCATCAATTCCTATTATTGCCATGACAGCTAATGCAATGGTAAGTGATAAAGAAAAAGTATTAGCTTCTGGAATGAATGACCACATCACTAAACCTATTAATGTAAATACCTGTCTCTTATACACATCTCCGAGCCCGCGAGA
>OJFU01000286.1_pt1 | contig 15059 bp, 13 predicted proteins | sample 1594331 | NCBI WGS metagenome assembly OJFU01 (sample SAMN05416801, study PRJEB24817) | seawater metagenome | isolation source: Sea water | place: Canada:Atlantic | collected 2013-11 | reverse complement strand
ATTATCAGTAAACAGTGGCAGATCAAAAGTCACGCCAACAGAGAATAAATCTGCTCTATTGTTACCTAAAGGATCATCATCACGATAGCCATAACTTGCGTTAATACCCCACTCAGGTTGGTAGGCTTGTTCAGCTAAACTTATGCCTGTTTTTGTTGCTAGTATTTTTTTATCTAGTGCAATAACTGCAGGGTGCTTAACGAATTGTTTAGTCAGCTCCTCAACAGATAACCAAGGGTTATTACTCATAGCAGTATTACTCAGACCCGTACTGTCTGCATTTGAACGGGTAGCACCAGTGTGACTTAATCCTGTATGTAGTAAATCTAACTGGGGCAATTGCTTAGCTAATTTCATATTCTGTAGTTGACCGAGCTGAGCTATATTTACTTGCGTAGAATCATTAAGAAATGCCGTTGATAGCCATTGTGACAACATACCTATGTAAGCATTTTGTTGCTGCGCTAATATGTCGAGTCGATCATCGAGCTGTGTTAATTCAAGTTGGGCACGAACAATATCTTGCTGACGTGTTTTACCTAACGTTGAAGAATAACTGGCTTGAGCGACATCAGCTAATTGCTCGAATAGGGAACGATTTTGTTCAATTAGGATAATGCTTTGCTGAACATTATAGGCATCAAGCCATAAGCTGCCAACGGTAACTGCAACTTTGGCTTCTCTATCGTTACGTTGAAAAGGATAGGCTTCGCTTTGAATACGCAATTGTTGATTCTTGATTGTCAGGCTATCACCTCGAGGAAACATCTGAGTAATCCCCACTTTTAGTTGTGTCATTCCCTCTTGAGAAAAGTCAAAACCATCAGTAGGCAAGTTTGCAAATGCGACTGACATTTTAGGGTCAGGTAAACTTGAAGCGGCATTGCTCAAGGCCTCAACAGCTTGTTGCTGGTGTTTATTACCCGAGAGCCAAGGGTCGTTTTTTTGTGCAGTTGTTACGGTACTATTAAATGACCAAACCTTCTTATTATCAGCAGCCTGAAGAGTAGGGCTAATAGCACATAACAAACTTAATGTGATAATGCTGGCAACAGTTGCGCGAGCTTGAATGGGAAAAGAAAATAAAAACATGACTCCCTCCTGAGGGAATACTTTACGGTAATGACTAGACGGTGTTTTGCATCAGCGATACTTGTTAAGTTATCAACTATAAAATTTATACAGCAAAATGTAGACGCAATGAGACTGTGATTAGCTCAGAATAGGTGGTCTATAAAGGGAGGTAAGTGTTTGACTTGTGGTAATGGTATTGAGTGACTTTATTTTACTCGGCGTTGCAAATACTGGGGTGTAATCGATAATCATTGAAAATGCTGATACGGTTGAACAACCGCCTGTTAAACAATCACACTCTTGTTCACAACAACTGTCAGCAGACATAGAAGAACAAGTTTTTTCTGTCATCATTTCTTCGTCACAATCAGACATGGCACTCATGTCGTGGGCAGTGTTGTTGCTTTGTTTGCTGTGATGATTTGAACCTTTCATCGATGACATTTTAGTCATCATTTGCCCACTTTGTTGCATACCTGCCATGCTATAAAACATAGTCATTGATGCCATTGATTGACCGATAAAGATCAAACAGAGCAAAACAACCATTACTGTTTTATTGATGAAAGTAGTCATAAGTAACACTTAGATTATGAGTGAGTTACTATTAACTAGGTATTAACTACTTAATAACTAGGTAATAAGATTTCTTTTAATTCTAGCACCATTGAAAAGCAGATAGCAATAATACCAGGTTTATTAATGATAGTTCCAATGTCGAACTGTGTTAGTGGACTTAAAATACTACCCATTGGTGAAGCTTTGTTTTAAATGATAACTCATGCCACCAAGGGAACATTAGCACTAACAAATATTAGTGGTAAAAAATTAATACGTTTGAGGGCTTTTCTTTAACCGTCACTTTTGCCACAAAGCCGACATTATGCTGGAACTTGAATTGATGCGCTTAGATTAGATTTTGTTTTGATAACGCCTACTTAAGCGGAAAAATATAGTTAGCTATAATGTTGAACGGAGTGAAAACAACCAACTGTATTTTTCGTTTGAAGTTCTTGTTGTGCAGTTAACTCACTATATATTAACGGTTTTTAAATAACCGGGTCTACTTGGATCTTCAACAAAAATAAATTGTTTTAATGTAGAGGATATTTCTTCTATTTTAGATTTTTTCTCAGAATGTTCACTTGGAATTTGTGCGAGCATTTTTCCTAATTCATCAAAATCACCTTTGCTAATATCTGAAACATTCTGAAGAGCCTCAATAATATCATCCAACGAATGCCTAGGATTTAAACCTGTTTCAATTTCCATATTTACACAACCAATAAAACGAGATAGAGCATTAGAATTTACTCCTCTTAACTTCCAAACTTCCCCCTCCAATTTAGAAACATTAATCCTAAGAAAACCAAGCTCTCTTTTAGAAGAATCTTTAAAGCTATCAATTTCTTTTTCGAACGATTTGATATTTACATCAATATATTTCCCTTTTTCACCTAACTGTTCAGAAATGCCATCTTTAAACCTACTTTCAATTTTAGAAACTTTATCTTCTAGTTCATCGGTTAATGCCCGTCGTTCAGTTTCAATTGCTTTATAAATATCTGATTTAAATTCTGTAAATTTTTCTTCTAATTCACTTCTAATTGCTTTTACTTCTTCTTTACTTACCTTGTAGTTAAAGAAAATCTGACTACCAAGAAGAACAGCTAAAAATGTTAAAATTATTCCAATTGACCATTGAATAGTACCAATTAATTTAGAATTAGAGTCTGCCGAGTTTTCATACAACTTTTTGTACAAATCAATTTCAACAGAATTAATTTTAGACAATTTTCGTTCTACTTTTTGAGGTACATCTTGGGTATTACTCGTTTTATTTTGCACTGCCATAACAGGCTGACATAAACAAAATATTAATAATATCGAAAAGATAGAAAAAAATACTTTCACCTTATTACTCCTTGTGATTAAACATTGATTCACTGCATAACGCCGCATTAAGTGGACTAAAATTGTTGGTTATAATGTGTAGCGAAGCGAAAACTAACCAACTGTTTTAGTTCCGTTTAAATGCCTTGTTAGAAGGTGTTTTTTATAAGCCAATTAGCGCCTTCTATTAACTCATTTACTTGCTCTTTAGTCGGTTCTATATCTTTTTTATGCGAACATATATTACGAATATCGGCTAGATAAGTTACTTTACGCCAAGTAGGTGTATCAAATATACCTGCGTTTTTTAGAGGGTCATTTAAATCACTTATTGTTGGATTTTTCTTTTTGAGAGGTATTTTATGAATCTTTGCTAATTTTTGAAGATGATTTTCAAATATTACACCCGTTAAAGATCCTGCGGCTCTTAAGCTTACTTTTATTAATCTTCGAGCAGTTTCAAGTTCAGCGTCTTGAATATCTGCCATTAACTCAATATCAATATTTGAAAGAATAGAACTAATCCTACCAATTAATGAATTTACAATTGCCAGTTGATTCATGAAATTCTTAACAGTTTGATTTCTTGTATTAAATTCTGGGTATTTACGTTTGTTTGGAGCAACATCCTTTAGGAAATCTTGGATATAGTAAGTACCATACCCCATGGTTTTTCTTTTAGGATCTATTTCATAATAAGATTTAAATTCAGATAATCTATCGTTAGCTAACAATTCAACAACTCTAATGGCTTTCGTATACCAATTTTGATATTCGAATGTAAAATCGTTTTTGCTTGCGTCTGACTGAAGATCTGAAATGACTTCTACACCTTCATTATAAAGGGCAGTTAATTCTTCGGAGATTGAGGCTTTAGTATCCATGCACACCTTCTAACAGTATATTATGGATACGTCTCAGTAATAATCTATCCATAATTATTATTTAATTCACGTTAATATCCCACAATATCAAAGCATTAGATACCGTATAAAACAACATTCCTGTAAATAACTAGATATTACTAAGAGATCTCATTAATACGCTCACTAAATTACTAACTAATTGGCATTATTTTAGAGTATTAACGAGATATCCTATTGTAGGAGGTCTGTTACTGAGACCGCTCAATAACATGACATGAAATATTTATTAGAAAATATAAAGCAAAAAAATTCAGCTAAAGTCCGCTTAGCGCACAGAGCAGTCTTTATTATCTAGTAATTTATTCAATAATTTTGTTACTTTTTCTTAACTCATACATCTATGAATTACACTTATTAGAAAATATGAGAGCAACATGAAACATACAAGCAAGATAATTACGCTCATATCCCTGATATTATTAGGGCTGTCAGGATGTAATGAATCATCCAAAAAAGAAACAACGTTAGATCCTGAACTTGTTGCAAAAGGCAAAGAGATATTCCGCTTTGATACCTTTGGCGATGAGCAACTATGGACAGATACCTTGCAATTACACAATGTAGTTGCTGGCGCAGTCGATCCGATAACGGCTTTATCAGTCGGCCTTAAAGTTGATTCTGAGGTATTACCTGCAGGGGTATTACAAACGGTTGATCTTACTGACCCTGCTACAACTATCACCTTATTAAAGTTCAATGCCGTTGTTGGTTTACAAGGTGATGTTCAAGAAATTAATGGTAAAGATACCTTAGTGAGCCTTGGAACGACTTGTGCCTTGTGTCATTCAACGGTCGATGACTCGGTCGCACCGGGCATTGGTAAACGATTAGATGGCTGGGCAAATAGAGATCTCAATCCGGGTGTTATTTTGTCATTGTCACCAGCGTTGCAAGATCAGGCTACACAAGATGTGCTGCTATCTTGGGGCGCTGGTAAGTATGATGCATATTGGAATCAAGATGGTCTTAATGATCCTACTGTAATACCACCAGCCTACGGCTTAAAAGACGTCGCATTAGCAACTTATACGGGTGAAGGAAGTATTTCATATTGGAATGCTTATGTTGCCGTGACACAAATGGGCGCACAAGGTAATTTTGTTGATGACAGGTTAGGGCTCAATATTATGCACGATCCTGATTTAGTTACCGATAAACTGCCAGCGTTAGAAGCTTATCAATTTTCCTTAAATGCCCCTAAAGCCCCTGCAGGAAGTTTTGATAGTGACGCAGCAAACCGAGGTAAAATAGTCTTTAATAACCAAGGCAACTGTAGTGCTTGTCATAACGGTGATAATTTTACCGATGCTGACACACAGCTTCATTATCCTGACGTTATTGGGACAGACCCCACTTTAGCCAGCAGAAGTCTCACCGGAAAATACCGTACCACGCCATTGTCAGGCGTATGGCAGCATCCACCATATTTTCATGACGGTAGTGCCGCCACCTTACTTGATGTGGTTGAGCATTATAATAATCACTTTGCTTTAGGGTTAATGCAGTCAGAAAAAGATGATTTAGTACAATATTTACTATCATTGTAAATAGGATAAGCAACGCAGCATACCGCCATGTATAAAATAACCATGGCGGTAATCTCAATAAAAAAGTAATGAAACGTGATTTACAGGCGAATACATGACCGAAATTGATTCTCTAAAGACAACAGAAGACTACCAACTCATTACGCATATTTTAGCGGGCAATATTAATGCCTACGAAGTCGTAATACGTCGCTATAACCAGCTTATGTTTCGCATAGCCAAAGGCATTTTTGCTGATGACGATGAGGCGATGGATATTGTGCAAGAAGCGCACATTACTGCTTATCAAAAACTTGGCTCTTTTAAGGGGCCAAAAGGTTTTATGACTTGGATTGCCACTATAACGCGAAATATTGCTTTGATGCGCTTAAGAAAATCTAGTCGCTTAAGCTATAGAGAGGAGGAAGAAGTGTTTAAATTAACTGAACTTGATACTGCCCCCGAGCCCATTCATGTCGCTATTGCTAATCAAGAAACTAAAGCCACGCTAGAGCAATTAATTAACGCATTGCCGACAAATTATCGTGCTATTTTTATATTACGTGCGATTGAAAAAATGGCGATAAATGATATTGCTCAAATCCTATCACTTGAATACGACGTGGTAAAAGTACGCTTTCATCGAGCTAAAAAAATGTTAAAAATAGAAATCGGGCAGATACTCACCGAACAGAAGCTTAGTTTGTATGAATTTGCAGGTGACCGCTGTGACAACATAACGCGCAATGTAATGGCTGTTATCAAACAGGAAAGTCGGTAATGTTTAATAATTAGGTTATTACCTAAAACAATGAAATTTGAGTGTATACCCGCTCCACTTGAAGCTGCTCGTTTCAGGAAACCTGAGCGAATCATAATCAAGGCACATTTTTTTGTTAAGGGTGTTCCCTTAAAATAAAATGTAACGACGGGTATGTTTTGCTTAGTTTTCCCCAAAGGGCTGGTTTATAAACGCTTTATGCTACGTTATTGATCTCGACAATAGAATAACTATTCTCTTCAATCAATGCCTTGCCTAAAAGGCATTTATAATTCCAGCTGAATCCTGCATCTTCAAGTGGAACGGGTATATAACCCATGTATCGGTAATTGGTAGATATACTTTCTCTATATCTTTTCGTCCTTGGGTAATAAACTCATCTGACATAAACTTATGAACTAAGCGGGTTGCTATTTCCCATGACTCTAAAACCGCTTGTAAGTCTGTTTCTTTGTACTGCTTAATAATAAAAGTCATTATAATTGCCACTGAATTAATTGATGACAGTGATACTACAGACTAAGTTATAAGATTAATTGAAGAAATACGACAGAATCATTGAATTTCAAAGTCACCATATATATCAATCGTTAGATCGCGTTGCTTCACGTATTCTCCAGGCGTTTTACCTATCGCACTTTTTAAGTAACGAATTAAGTGCGGCTGGTCACTAAATTTAAATTTTGCAGCCAGATCAGCCCAGTCAATGTGATCATTACGTTTATAAAGATAATTTAAAATAGTTTCTAGGCGGGAAACTGATTGGTATTGTTTTAGTGTTAAATTCGTGACCTTTAAGAAGCTGCGTTCTATTGTTCGCTGGGAGCGTTGTAAGCTAGTGCCTATTTGAGCTATCTGTGACTGGTCAAACAAAGGCAGAATATTTCTAACTAACTCACTGTGTTTGTCTTCAATCGCTTGATGTAGCAAAGGTTTAAATATTTCGTCAAGTTTATTACAAACCTCTTGTGGGTCATTCAGTGAATCACTCAAAAGCATTTCACCATAGGAAGCTAACAAACTTTCTAACTCATTGATTCCGACAGGTACGACTGCATCTAGTTTGAAATCAGGCAAACATGTTTTAAAGGAATACAGTGCTCCAACTTTAAACTTAATGCCTATAATGCGAAAAGGCTCACTATGATCCATAGTAAAAGTATTAATATGAGGGAATATCCAATGGCTGCCATGCCCTTGCTGGAAGACATGGTTATGCTCATAATGATATTTATATCCTTTATTGGACAGTATTAAATGTGCATTTGGATCTGGATTTAATTGTGGGTTGTTTGAGCCAAGATCGCCTAACTCTTTTTCTAGAAACCAATAGCATTCAACATACTTAGCTACATCTTTACTTTCAGGATTTAGTTTCCAGTTTTTCATAGTGGTATATTCATAGGATAAGGTACTTACTGATGTCGCTTTACACTGACCTTAAACTTTTCGAATATTTACGTCAACTGTGCCATTAATGCAGTCATTAATCTCAGTAAACAGCTGGATAAGGCGTTTTATTGCAGCTTTGGTTTTTCACAGGTAGGAATGGATGAGCATGTTGAAGATATGTTAGCTTTTATTAAGCTTTAAAATCTGCGAAGATAATAACTAAGGGCACGCAACTGTTGGCTGCGTTCCGCATCGTTTTAATTTTTAGCCAACCATTATGTAGTCTTCTTTAGGCCATTATATTCAATGAAAATATTTGCATTAATGCTAACTATTGTATCCACTTCCTGTTTTGCCGACATAGATCTTGTTAAAATTGATAAATCTGAGAGAAGAATGTATCTACTCGACAAGGAAAAAATAGTTAAAGAATATCATGTTGCTTTTGGTGATAACCCAAAAGGGCATAAAGAAAAAGAGGGTGATGAGAAAACTCCTGAAGGCATTTACACCTTAGATTACAAGAAGGAAGATTCTTCTTTCTATCGAGCTATGCATATTAGTTATCCTAATCAGGCCGATTTAGATAATGCAAAAAGAAAAGGTTTTTCAGCAGGGGGCCTTATTATGGTGCACGGGCAACGCAATAAAGTTGGAAAGTTTTCACGAATCACTCAGAGATTCAATTGGACTAATGGTTGTATTGCATTAACTAACTCAGAAATGGATGAATTTATGACGCTGGTAAAAGTTGGTACAAAAATTCACATCGAGTGGTAAAGTCAGAGTGTATAACGGTTCCACTTGAAGATTCTCGTTTCAGGAAACCTAAGCTATGCTGTTATCCAGCATTATTACCCGCTCGGCAATTACTTTAACGTGATAGATATTTTAGTTCCTCGCTCGCTGGAAAGCGTTAATAACCAACCTTGATGTTCACATAAACGTTTAACAATTGATAAACCAAAGCCATAACCCGTACTTTGACTACCTTTAACTGCAGGTTCGGTTATGTTACCTGAAATACTTGATTCAATACCAGGGCCGGTATCATCAACAATCAGTGTATTCTCTTGCATTTCAATGGTTACCATACCTTGTTGTGTATATTGAAAAGCATTGCCGATTAAATTGTCTAATAATACCGTTAACATGCCAGACTGCGCATAAACTTCTACATTACAATTGTCATTTACTTCTACTTGTATTGGTTTTTTATTGATGAGGTGATTCTGGTCGATAATAGATTGTTCAATTAATGGCAGTATTTTTATATGCTTTTTGTCTACTTCGGTATGTTCTTCCCTTGCTAGAGTGAGCAATGTGGTAACTGTTTGCTCCATTTGTGTACTTGCTTGCGATATACGATTGATTACCGGATTATTTACATCAGCAGGGTGTTGATTACGATAAACCTCTACGGCGTTTTTTATAATCGAGACAGGTGTTCTAAGTTCATGGCTAACATCACGTGTAAAACATTTTTCTCTGATCAGGCTTTGGTTAATTCTCGTCATGGCCGTTTCTAAAGTTTGCGCTAAAATTCCTATTTCATTATTGGGGAATTGCTGGGCAAACTTATCAGGTATATGTTCAGGGGCAACACCATTAACTAAATCAGCAAGTTGCTTTAATGGCATAGCGGTTTTTCTACCTATTTGCCACGCGATAACAAAGGCAAGAAGCACTAAGATCAAACCTGTAATCAACATTAATTTTAAGATGCCTTTAGTGAAAGGGCGGACTAGCAACATTTCACTGACTTCGGCGACAAGGTAAATATTTTCTGATTTTGGTAGTGCTAATAAATGATAGTGTCGACCGTCTTCCCCTGAAAACTCTTTTCTGTTTGGTTCAGCAATGTATCGCTGTTTGATGTCATCCGGTAAGGTGCTTTTAGAGAAATACAGTGTCATATAGCCCACGCGAGGAACTGACCAAGATTTATCTTGATCATAACCTTGTTGTAAAAATTGTGCTTCTTGTCTGACTTCACGTTCAATAAATTCATCTTCAATGTTGTACATTAGGATGAAACAAAACATGCCCCAAACCGCAGAAATCACTAGGGTAAATAAACAAAATTGGTTAACAATCTTTCTACTTAAACTGTGAAATTTTATCGGGTTCTGAGGTGCATGAACCTGTGGTCGATTACTTTTATTACTATTTTTCATCGTTCATTACATCGCTATTAACATTACTTTCTACATTTAAGACGAAGCCAATACCATGCATGGTTTTTATCATCGGATAATCAAAAGGTTTATCTAATATATTTCGCAACTGATATATGTGAGATCTGAGTGCGTCTGACTCTGTGGGTTCATCGCCCCATAGTTTCTGAGATAACTTTGAGCGACTTACGACTTGAGGATAAGCTTCCGCTAGAATTGAGAGAATGCGATAACCCATAGTATGTAACTCAAGGTTTTTTCCAGCACGTGTGACTTGTTGTTTTTTTCTATCAATACTTAGCTGATCAAATGTTAAGGTATCATTGGTTTGTAATAAATGGCGTCTTGATAAAGCAAAACAGCGAACTTCGAGTTCTTCTAATGAGAAGGGCTTAGTTAAATAATCATCTGCTCCTAGGGTAAAACCTGAAACTTTGTCCTCGATACTGTCTCTTGCGGTGAGCATAATTATAGGTACATGATGGTGAGCTTGTTTACGCAATTGTTTGCAAACCTCAAGCCCATCCATAACAGGTAAGTTCAAATCAAGAATAACTAAATCATAGTGATTTGTTAACGCCAGTTCCAAGCCTTGTTCGCCCTGAGTCGCAAAGTCTAATACATGTCCTTTATCTTCCATGTAGTTAGCAATGTTTTCAGCGATATTTTGTTGATCTTCAACGACTAGAATATATAAAGATTGATTATTCATTTAGTTTCTCGAATTGAAGAGCCCTGTAATATTTTGATGCTAAAAATAGTAAAGAGCTGCTTGCGTTAGCAATTATCTTACAAGGTTTTTAACATGTCTTGCGCTGCTTTGAAATCAGGTTTTACAGTAATCAACTGATTCAATGTGGTTTTTGCATTGACTGCTTGCCCTAATCTTAACTGCGTTTTTGCTATTTTCATATCGATATTAGGGTTGTTAAGATCTTTTTGTCCAATCAACATTAAGGCTAAGGATTGCTCATAATCAAGGGGAGTATTAGCTATTTTTAGGTAGTAGAAACCGTATACCCCAACGAAAGAGTTAAGATATTGTTCTGGACTATTGATAAGAGGTTCAAGTGCCGATTTGTCACCCGCGATAAATTTAGCGACCACAGCCAAGGTTTTATCTTCCAAAGAAAGTTCAGCGTTAACAGGGGTTAATCCTAAACTCTTCACTAAGGCTGTTGCAACATCAACGGTTGAAGTAGGGTTTTGACCGGTAATTAAACGCCCGTCAATGGCGACATGACTCAACATAATTTCACTTGATTGAAAGTTTGCGCCACGCTCGCTAAGTTTATCTTCAAGCATGAAATCAAATTCGTTTATCCACTTTTTTCCAAACAATTTTTCTTCTTGATTAGTAAAACTGTTTATTGCTTTATTGGCTACTAAATAACTACCATCCTTTAATTTCACATTTACTAAGGCAGCTGGGCCATGGCAAACTGCTGCGACACTACCATGCTGTTGATATATTTGGGCAATAACATTTTGTAGTGCTGTATCTTGTGGTAAATCGAACATTGCCCCTTTTCCACCGACAACAAACACTGCATCATAAGCTTTTGCATCTACGCCGTTAGTTGGAAGGGTATTATTAAGTTTTGCCATAATAGCTTCATCAACTAATACCCTAGCATTATAACTTTTACTTGGATCGTACTTATCGGCCTCAACTTGACCGCCTTGAGGGCTTGCGATATCAACAATAATGCCATTATTTTTAAATACAGAATACGCTTTCGAGAACTCATCAAATTCATATCCGGGTTGTTTGTCTCCTTGGCCATTACCACTAACGACCATTAATACTTTTTTGGTAGTGGTGGCTGCTTGAGCAGGTAGGGCTGCCATCACTAAGGTAGAAAATAATGTCGCAAATAGTGTGATTAATATTACTGTGTTTTGTGTTAAATTTTTCATTTGTTTACCTCTTTGTAGTTTGAAGCCATTTTGACCGAGACAAGGTGAAACAGATGTGAAACTGTTTTGGCTCAAACAATACTTTTAATTTTTACAAAAAATAATGCCTATACATCAGCCATTAATTGCTTAACTGAACTCTTTAAACTATGTCGACTAGCGTATACACCTACTAAGGTCACTGTGGTCAAAATAATAGCTAATGTTATGATCAATATGAATAAATCAGGTTGATAAGAAAGTGAAAACTGTGATTGATAAATTAGCGTACCGGTAAGGTAGGTACCGGCTATAGCACCTATTGCTATGATTAAGGCGGTAATTAACCATTCAATGACATTGAGCTGCAAACAAGTGCTTTTTAAAAAGCCAAAGCTCATAATCACACTGTTCTTTTTCTTTTCTTTATCTTCGAGTGCGTTAATTGATGACAAGATGACAATAATTGCGAGTAATATAATCATCACAGCAAAGCCGCTGATAACCTTGGTGATCATGGTTAAAATATTATCAAATTGTTTTGTTAATTCCTGAAGGGAAACCATTCTTATAGTGGGGTAATCTTCCCATAATTGGCTAAGCAGTGGCCATTGCCCCTCGTTCAGTTCTAAACTAGCCATATTGTAGTGAGGCGCGTTGATGTGTTGCACTGCTGTTTGCGGCATTTGAACCCAGAAAGTAATTGAACCTGCGCCGGGTTTATAGGCATGACTCGCTGTGATAGTGAAAGTGTGGCTTTGTTGATGAATAATAAACGTCAATTTATCGCCAAGAGATAACCCTAAATCAGTCATTACTTCTTCTTCAAGGGATATTTGTTGCCAGTTTTTAGTCTCCTTTTGCCACCAGAACCCTTGAACCAAGCTGTTATTCTTCGGCAGTGTTTCACTCCAATGCAGTCTAATAGCGTTTGATAATGTCGCTAGGCTGTCACTGGGCTTTTGGGTAAATTCACTGAGTGTTTGATTATTAATCTTTACTACTTTTGCATAAAAGTAAGGTTTAGTTTGACGCAGACTAATGTCATGCTCTTGTGCCCATTGTTCGATAGCTGTCATTTGTGACTGGCTGGCTTGTGAAACCATCACATTACCGTCATGTGTTCTCTGGTATGAAACCATGGTGTTGCCTAAGTCATTTAGAAGCATCAGCGTAAACAATAATAAAAATGTGCTTAATCCAATGCCTAAAATCTGAGTGCTTTTACTCAATAAACGCTGTTTCATCATGAACAAGCTAAAAGGAATGAGCCCTGAAAATTGTTGGGTAGCTTTTTCACCCAAACTCAACACAGCCCAACTAATCGCTATCATTAGGGTAATAGTGATTGAAATACTACCCACTAACATCAAGGTTAATAAGCCATTATCTGAGTACTTCACTGCAACCAAAATAAGCACAACTAAAGCGCACAGTTTAATGAAAGCTAAAGAAATGGTTTTTTGGTTTTGATTAAACAATTTTGCTACGGATGTTTGCCACAAGCTTAGCCATACGGGTGAATGAAAGACGGCAAACAGTAAGGTACAAGTTGCGATCGTCTTAACGGTAAGCCAGAGTTCTAATTGCCAGGAAATTTCAGTAAAGCTTTCAGATAACCACCCGATGATAAGCCAATGAAAAAAGCCAGAGAGAATAGCCACAACAGGTATTAGTAGCATTATGTTAATGAGCCATTTAAGTAATGATAACTGTAAACCTGTTACTTTTGACGCACCTAGACTCATACAAATGGCCGAAAAATATTGTTCTTTTTTCAGGTGTACCTGCGCTATTTGTTCAATAGCGATAGCGGCCATAAAGAATAAAATAATGGAGGTTAAGCCTAAAAAGTTCTCAGTACGTTGCCAAAAAGAAGCTAATGGATGAGATCCATTTTTATGATGGATTTTCGCTGCAGGTAGGTGCGCTTGTTGCCACACAATAAGCTGTTGTATCTGAGGTTTTGAAGCAGTAATAAGGTACCGATATTGAATAAGATCTGTAGGAAACGCCAATTTTTCCATATCATCAACATTGATGATAGCGCGCATAGCTACATTATGTCCTTCCATCAATCTATCAGGCTCGTGAATTAACACTCTTGATACAATAAAGGCTTGCTCACCTATACTGATAGCATCACCCATTGATATGGTTAGACTGGCAAATAGCCGGCTGTCTAACCATATACTTCCTACTGTAGGACCACCAATAGTAACTGTTGGGGGACTCTGTAAAGACGATGAAGTGAGTAGCTTCCCTTGCAAAGGGTAATCACTTCCTACTGCTTTTAGTTTTGAACGTTGCCATTTATCGTCAAATGTTAGTGTTGCACTAATCTGCATTGTCTTGACGATATTATCACTAGAATTTGTTAACGAAGTGAACTGGTCCGTTGTTAATTTATTTTTTTGTGTTAATACTGCATCAGCACCCAAAAGGTTTTGTAAATTGCCTTGCAAGTACTGTTGAATGGTATTACTTGATAGCGATAAAGTAACAATGAAAACCATTAAGATGGCTTGAACCCAACGTAATAATCGTTGATGGGGCTGGCGATATTCTTGCGTAAAGTAATACCAAGCCAATTGCATATGATGGTTTAACATGATGCTACCTGCTGCTCTTCTGTAGATAGGTACTTAGTAACCTTTTGTTTTTCAGTAACGTGAATCGAAGGTGTTTTAGTTAGCTCCCCACCTGCAAGGGAGTATATGTGCTGGGCTTTGCGAGCCATTGCATTACTGTGAGTCACTATGATTAGACCGGCATTATTTTCTTGGCAGCAGGCAAATAAAATATCAGAAATTTCCTTTGCATTGTGTTGGTCTAAATTACCTGTTGGCTCATCGGCAAATATAAACTTAGGTGAAAATACTAAAGCACGCGCGATGGCGACGCGTTGCTGTTCTCCACCACTTAATTGTGATGGTTTATGACCCGCTCTATCAGATAAACCTACCTTTTCTAACCAGTGTTTCGCTTTGCTTATTGCATGTTTATCACCTCGTAATTTCAAAGGTAAAGCAACGTTGTGTAAGGCAGTTAACTCAGGTAATAAATGAAACTGTTGAAAAATAAAACCAATGTCTGAACGCAAAGTGTCAAGGGTAGATAACTGGTTATCATTGATGAAATTTCCCTGTCCTGAGGTTGGTTTTTCTAAACCAGAAAGCAGCATAAGTAAACTTGACTTACCTGCACCCGAGGGACCCACTAGTGCAATGTGTTCGCCCTTTGCTACATTTAAGGTGAAGTCATTGGCTGCGAGCGTATCTGGCCTAGACGGGTAGGAGAAGTTCACACCGTTAAAACTCACTGCGCCTTGAGATGCCGGCAAAGCTATTGGGTCTGTCTCTTATACACATCTCCGAGCCCACGAGACCTC
>OJFU01000271.1_pt1 | contig 15307 bp, 9 predicted proteins | sample 1594331 | NCBI WGS metagenome assembly OJFU01 (sample SAMN05416801, study PRJEB24817) | seawater metagenome | isolation source: Sea water | place: Canada:Atlantic | collected 2013-11 | reverse complement strand
ATGTAGAGAGGTCTCGTGGGCTCGGAGATGTGTATAAGAGACAGTAATAATATAGTCCAGCAGCTCATCAACAGCATTATAAATTTGAGATGAATAACTTTCTTTAGTAATAAACGCTCTGAACTTTATAATATTAATTTCTTTATTAAATATAAAGTCAATCGGAGTTACACCTAATTGATATCTTTGAACATATAATCGAACAAATTTACATAGAAATGTTGTTTTTGATGAACCACCTCTTGCAAATTTTATAAATTCATTTATCTCATCACGCCAATCGGTATAAGGTTTATGCAAGTACTTTGGTTGAAAAGGTTCTTCTACCCCAAAGAATATATACCAATTTACCCAATCACTTTTATAGTCCGTATTTTCATGAGGGTTTGAGGGAATAGATGGATCGTTATTCGAACGTCGCCATTTAGTATATTGAGTAAAGGTAGTAATTTTATTGATTTTAACCAACCGTTGTAATTTGGAATAACTATAAGGTCTTGGTATATTACATAGATGGTACCAGTCAATAAAATCGTTAGGGAATGAGCGTTTGGGGTTAGATGGTAATTGATTATACTTCTCACGTAGTTTCCTGTAACAGCTTGAATTTTTGATGTTCAAAGCTTTAACAGCTTGAACTAATAGACTGTAGCTATTAATTTTATTTGGAACATAAAAATCACTAGGAGAAAGTAACTTACTCCATTCGTCAGCATAAAAACTCTTGAGGCAAGCTGGTAGTCGTGGGTCTTCCTTATATCGTTTTCTATATTCAGTCGAGGAACTAATGCCTAATAAGAACGTTGCTTGTTGAGCTTCAGCGCCTGTAGGATAAGCGTCTTTGGATGCTTTCCCGAAAAAAAGATATCCCCCATTTTTAGCTGGCCATTCTTCAGCATAAAAACGTTCAGGAACAGCTGGTAGTCGCGGGTCTTTCTTATAGTGTTTTCTGTATTCAGGGTGGGAACTAATACCTAATAATGCTGTTGCTTGTTGAGCTTCAAACATTGTAGGATAAAAGTCTTTGATTACTTTCCCTAAAAAAATAGCAGAACCGTTTTTAACTGGCCATTCGTCAACATAGATTTTATTGGGATAAGCTGGTAGTCGAGGGTCTTTCTTATAGCGTTTACTATATTCAGACCAGGTACTAATGCCTAATAATGCTGCTTGTTGAGCTTCTGCGAGTGTTGAGTAAAATTCTTTATTCACTTATATTTCTCCTCAATAGAAAGTTAGCCTTCGAGCATACGCATTTTTGTTCTAATATCTTCATTTGTAGGTTGAATATAAACGAGACAAGAATCAGGACTTTTATGATGCATGGCCTTTTGTATTTCTACTTGGCTAAATCCTAGATCAGATAGGCCATACCCATAACTGTGGCGATGAGAATGACAACTCGTTCCTTCATATTTACATGAGTTTAAACCGATCCTCATTACAGCGTTATTATGCATTCTTCTAAAGTTTTTAATTGTTTCCGGCTCACCCATACTATTAGTAAAGGCAAAGGGGTGTTGGAAGTTTGAAGGGGGATTAATACGTTGATATTTTAGATATTTAATCCAAGTATTCCAAAAAACTTTAGTAATATCAGAAAGTGAAAATATAACTTCAAAATATTTTTTATTATTTGTTAATAAAGGAGTCTTCCAACCAGCATGTAACCTTAAGTTTTTAGAGTATTCATTGCGTGGTTTTAAACCATACTTTTCCAGTAAAAATGTTCTTCTTGTCTGTTTTGATGACTCTGGTGAATGCCTATTAGAAGGATGGAAAACTCTCACTATTGCTTCATTACGTTTATCATCAAAAATTATGTCATTGACGTAAATATGGAAAGTTTCACTAAGCCTCAAACCACCGTAATGCATCAGCATAGTTATTAATTGGTTTTTGTAATCTGGATATATATTTCCTGGCTTCAAGAATCCATATTTGAGTAATGATTCAATTTTATCTTTTGGAAATCTAACGACTTTCTCATTTGCAATAACATCAGGCTGATCTGATTTAATTAACCTAATTAACTGCATTCTTTCCGCTGTATTTTTTTTATTCTCTAGATGATTTAGAAAAATACCTGACTGATGATGATAATACGCGCACCAATTCATTTTCTCTTCTATATGGGATGTTTTTCTAAAGCGATTTATTGGAATTTGACATTCATTTTTGTTACTAAAGAAATCTGTATATTGGGTTATATGATCAAGAATAACTTGTGCATCTTTTGTATTTCTGGCTCTCCAAAACAATCCTGAAGAATCTTGACCCCTTGAATCAATTGTTCCAAGGTTTAATGCAGAGGTAAAACTTCTAAGTAACTCGATTCCCTTAATTTTTTGCTCATTTGATAAAGCTTGAGTATTGGCATCAATATATTTAATTAATAACATGATTGAATAGATACTTTTCTCTATCCAAGATTGAGATCTAACTCTCTTTGCATATAAATATTGAACATGACTAGTTAAAACCCCTGACTTTGTAATAACGCAAGGGAACTCATGTAAATTACCAGTTTTATCTACCTTATATTTACATTTTGCTTTTAAAACATATGACATACCTGTACTCAATATTAGATTATAACTATCTACTTTGTATAAATATTAGACTCTAAATGTAAAACATACTAAATAAGACTAATGGTCATATGCTTAGCAACAGGGTTATCCAAGCTATGGGATAAACGAGATCCTATTTCAATATCAGAAAATGCACATAATAAACTAATCATTAAAATTCTAAGTTTTTGCAAGTGCATGTTTTGACAAAATAAATTTTACCTGTACAATGTAGAAGTGTACGAAAATCAACCCTTGACATTTGGTTGTATTCCCGTATTATGCGCGTCCTGCTTCAGGGACAGCCCCAAAATTGCACATATATACACCTTTAGAAAGAATTTAAAAGGGTATATATAATGACAAAAATCAATCAAAAATCTTCAAAAGAAAACCACCTGGTTTACGCTGCCGTACATCAAGACAAAGAATCTTATGTTAAAGCTGTTGCAATTCACCACTGTGCATCTATTGTGAAGCTCATAATTTTTGGTGTAATAATTTACTTTTCAAAGAGTGAGTTCATTCCCATATTAACCGCTGTAGCTGCTAACTTCTGATTGATACATATATTACCCTTAATGTTATCCATCCTTCCTCGGATATAGCTTAGTGTGCTTTATGTAGTACACCCGTTAACTTACGGATAAAATTTATAAAACATAAGTGAACACTACCTTTTATCAAGCTTACATTTATAAGAAAATCGCACCCACAACAATTGTAAACCTACACTGTTGATTTTTATGGGAGTTATACCTATCTTTGATAGCTGTTGCATCAAGGAATCAGGGAGATCCTATACAAGAATTCGATATTTTTGACCGAATTTACTCACAGTGGATAAGAGCGTAACCAATCACAAACATTTGTATTGTGATTACATGTTATAAGAATAAATTTACTTGCAAAATTGTAAATAGAGTAAATAGAGTAAATAGGATTTAGTTTCAGACAACGAAGAAAGCACTCCTATTAAATTTCACCTGAAGATAAGATTCAATTAAAGGAGTATTTACTAGAAGTATAAGAATGCGCCCCTCATATTGCATCCCACATAAGCGGCTAGTGCTTCATGTTAAGAGTGGACAATTACATCAGTTGAGCCATCTAATGACACTTACTATGACCACTAAATAACATTAGGTTTGCCACTAATAAATTAAGATCACTTAGTGCGCATTGGAGACCTTAGCTACTGGTTGTTCTTTAGGTCAACTGATAGCCAAAAGCTGACCTTAGCTTTTGAGTTAAAAAAGGCAGATCAGGGATCCTAAAATTGTCGTTTTTAGATAAAAAATCACATTTATTCAAAACTAAAATCATGCCTAAAACCTTTACACGGAATTAGATCTCAAATCCCCAAAGCGGACATTGGAACCAGCTAAGTTTTAAATAAATTTAGAGTATTAATTCTATGGCGCTTTCGCCCCCATTGCGAGTTAGGGCCTATAAAATAATTGCCTAAATTAGTTAACGACTACATTTTGACACGATTAAATCTGAAGTGTTATATTGTTTTTACTAACTATACAGGATTGATAACTTGATTACTTATTGCTCTGATTTTTTTATAAACGGCTTCAGTTTTTTGAATTTTATTCAGCCTAATTCGTCGAGTTGATAATTCTATATCGCCTGAAAAATCAGTTGTATTGGGGATTTTCGATGCCTCAATACTACTCTTTATCGGTGTAATAATTATTAATAAAGATTTGATTGATAGTTGGTTGACTTTGATCTGCTTTAATAATTTTTTTCAGTGAAAATTTAAAATAGTGTTTAAATATTGCTTCAGTTGTTCCATCCTCTTTCATGGAGTTTATAGCTTCTAAAAAATCATCAACTCTTGATGAGGTTGACACGTTTACAAAAGTTTTATTATTTTTTTCGAAATATAATTTTGATTCTTTGGAGAAGCCTAGTGTTAAAAATTTTAATCCCTTACAACAATCATAATGTATTTTAAATTTAGTTTTATCTTCATCTTTTGATAATAAATAGATAATATTAATCCACTCATCAATGTATATATCAGCCTTTTTATCAATAATGGCTTTTATTGCTTTTGAAATACTTAGCTCTGGTGATTGTCGGTATATTTTAAAATTCAAAAACTCTACATTTGGTGCTCCTAAGGGTTTAACTAAAACTAACTTCTCTTTATTGATATGTATAGTTTCTTTACGCACTATAGCAACATCAAGTGATGGAATACCTATACTATGAAAGTTGATGTATTTGTATCTATCTTTGGTTTCAGTAAGTACTGGATAGAAGTCTATCCGACCATTTTTCAAATCCCTCAATATTCTTTTTTTAGGCTTACGGGTAATAATTAATTTGCAACCTATGCGCCTCAACGCTTCACTATAAAAATCATTGTAAAGTCCATCATCATTTGGGGCCTTTTTTATAAATGGCAACTTTTCAGATGTTCTGTAACCCATATGAAACTCACATGAAAATACGTATGAGCTATAGATGCAAGCAATCAATAAGGAAATTAGAATGATGACTATTCTATAATATTTATACTTCATTAGTATCTCATAAATTGTGAAATTCATCCTACACAAGATAAAATAGCACTAACACTCTCGGAAATTGGTAGTTTAAGTTTTCATTAATTAATCTCAATCGCTTTTTTACGTTCAACACGATGTGAAAACAACCTCCAATAGTTCTTTATACATCTCCCTTATATCTTTAAATATATTAATTGCAATTTATCAATACCTTAGCGTCTTTTTGAAAGTTATAGTTAAATGAAAATTATTTCAAATACCTTGATAGGGGGGGTATAATTTTCAATCTGTTTTGAAAAACCAGTAGAGCAGTTAAGATATACGTTGTAGGTAACTAAATGAAAATTCGACAAACTTATAAACTTGGCAATTGCATTGTATACCCTCATGAATTTGCTATTCAGTTTGGATATAGTGAAAAGCAGTCTTTACAACCAAGGTGGATTGAGGTTTTAAATTATCTTGTTGAAAACCATCCTCGTATTATTCCTCGAGAAGAATTGATAGACAAAATTTGGAATGGTAATAGTTATGTGGGTGAAAAATCATTAACTAATGTCATTTGGAATTTAAGGAATAGTTTCAAAAAAGAAGGTGAAGATCAGCTGATTATTGAGACTATTAGAAAAGCAGGTTATCGCTTGTTAGTAGAGCCAATATCAATTGAACCAGAAGTGAATTCGACAACAGGAAACCCTTTATCTAAATATAATGATTCAAGTGTGAAGCGTTTTTTAACAATATTTTCAAGTTTACTCGTATTGATGATTATTTTTTATTGGTTATATTTGGAAGATAAAGTGGAAGTAGAGCAGGTTTTTGTCGAGACGGTAACCTCTGACCCCGGTGAAGAGTTGTATGTTTCTGTATCTCCTAACGGTAGATTTATTGTCTATCGTATGACAAATCAAGATGATAGCGTTAATTTATATATGAAAGATCTTCAACAACCTGATGTTCAGCCTAGACAACTGACCTTTGATGATGCAATTGAACGACACTCTGTATGGAGCCATGACGGCAATTATTTATTTTTTGCTCGGGAAGATACTAGAAAGAAATTTTGTGACTATATTCAATTGGATATTACCAGTCTCTTTGAGAAGAAAGTAGCTGCCTGCCCTTTAGGAAGTAAACATAACTACCTTGATATTTCTTTAGATGACAAAATACTAGCATTTCATAGTAAGGATAATCACTCTGAAGAAAGTGGAATTTATTTTCTGGACTTAATGGCGAAAAACACCAAACCGGTACGCTTCTCCTGTGCTGTTGACTGCGAGTATAAAGATAGAGATATGGCTTTTTCACCAGACGGAAAGCGATTAGCTGTAACGCGAAGGTTTAGCAGGTACAGTGAAGATATTTATATTGTTGGTATAGCCACAGGAGAAACTCAGCGTATTACTGAAGGAATAGAAGATGTTCGTGGTTTAAGCTGGCATTCAGATAATTTGCATTTAGTCTATGGTGATAGAAAATCAGGGATTCGCACTGGGTATTGGCTTAATACAAAAACAAAAGAAAAAAAATCACTAAGTGTGGAAGGTTTTAGTTTTCCAGCATTTAATAGAATAGATAATTCGCTTTTTTATCAAAAAAGGTTAAGAAAATATCAAATAAAATCGTTAAGTTTGAATCAAACTATAGCCTCTAGTCCAGAACCAATATTATTATCAAATTTTAGCCAAAGGCAACCTAATTATTCAAGCATATCGAAACAAATTGCTTATGTCTCGAATGAAACCGGAGTCTACGAAATCTGGCTTTCCAATAAGCAAGGCAAAGAACGAATACAATTGACTAATATTGGAGTCAATATAAGTTTTCCTCGGTGGTCTCACGATGGTAAAAAACTGGTTTTTCTTGCACCTTTTGATGATGAAGTAGGTTTAAAAATTTACACTATCGACGTTGCAACCAAAAAGGTAATGTTATTGAATAGCCCTTATCAAGACCATGATCGTCCTACTTGGAGCACTAATGACGATGCTATTATTTCAGCAGTATCGATCGTTGATGAAACTGATTTACATCTCATATCAATAAATACAGGCCGAGTTGAGAGGCTGACCTTTGATGGCGGTCAATTTGGCATCATGACGGATAAAAATAAATTAATTTATAGCCGAAGTAAAGGAGGCTTATGGCAAAAATCTATATCAAGTCCCCCTGTAGAATCTCCCGCAAGCGTAATTATTTCGAGAAGACGTATGAAGGAAAAATATTTTTGGGCGGCCACGGATAACGGTATTTATTATCAAGAAAAAATACGTCATGGGCAACAGATTAATTTCTTTGATTATGCCTCTGAAGAAACAAGACCTATAGCAAAGTTTCCGAGTAAAACCTTTTCTTATACCAGTCCGTTGATTGTCGTTCAAGAAGACAATAAATTAATATTTTCGGTGACGGAATACGAACAGTCGGATATAAAGAAATTACAACATCCTCTATTTAATTAGTGGATATATTGAGGTGTTCAGATTCACTCATAAGAGTCTTTGATAACTAATACATTAGGGGTCATCAGACGTTATGGCTAACGACTCTTTTATCTTAACAAGCTATCTAACTCTTGACTGATAAGTGACATTTAGTACTGGCGCTAAATCGCCATCATCAGACTCGGTCGATTGCAACGAGGTCTTTGAATAATGATTTAAAGGCAATAGTAAGTTGCTGAAAAATTAGCTTCAATGCCCCTGTAACAGATTTTGTCACAGGGTCGCTGCAATTAGTCTACTATTTATTTTTAGTTAACAATCTGCCTACGCCTGCTATCAACAATAGAGAGAAATAGTATACAATTCCTCCAGAAGACTCGTTAGAGTTGACTGAATTACTGTTTTCAGTGCTCACTTTTGCTGTAATGGTTAGGGTAAGGCTTCCTGAAGCGACTCCATTGTTACTATCATTGACAACATAAGTTAAATTTTCAGTGCCACTAAAGCCGCTAGCTGGTGTATAAACAAGTTTGTTATCACTTATAATGACGCTTCCGCTACCGGTATAATTCACCTGACTTAGCACGAGTAAATCACCGTCTACATCGGTGTCATTACTAATAACATCAATGATATTTTCAGCGGAACCTTGAACCACCGTCATGCTATCATTCATCACTGTAGGTGTATCATTTACTGAATTAACGATAACTATTGCACTAAATAGCTCGCTACTTGAACCGTTATTTATAGAGCTTACTTCTACGGTAAGTATGCCATTGAAGTTATTGTTGGGTGTGATCTTTTGCTCATCGACTTGGTAGTTTTCACCTGAAAGTATGACTAAACTATCTACATTAACTTCTTCAGCATAGGTAAAGTCTGTAATGCTTAACGTTATACTTTGGTCTTCATCAGTTGTTAAGTCGTGTTGATCAGTAATTACCGGTCTGTCACCGACGACAGCTGTTCTAAAAGTAATAGTATCAATAGATATGTCCCCTTTACTACCGCCAATGACTTCGCCTTTAAGTCTTAGTTGAATAGACTTATCCAGATAGTTATCCAAATTGACCGTAGCTTTGCTCCAAGCCTCCTCTGATGATGCTTGCTGCTGATTCTCTTTATTCCATAGCCCAACCCAACTCACACCATTATCAAGGGTAACCTCCAACATGAGTTTACCTATATCGGCACCATACATATGATAGTAAAAGTCTACCTCTGCCATATTTTGATTTGACAAATCATAGCAGGGGCTTAGTAAGGTAACTTGGTCAGCTGGACTTAAGAATTCATGGCCAGAATCAATGTGGACAAAATTTTGGCCTGCCTGAGAAGAACTTGCACCTGTTTCCGAGGAACTAGTATCCGCATCTATTTTCCAGTTAAAATCATCGTCATTAAATACATCTTGTACCCAAGGGGTGCTGCTGACAGTACCTTCGTAATTAAATCCTTCTCGATTAGGGAAGCTGGTAACTTTAGGTGAGTTTGCACAGCTTGGGTTTTGGTTTGAACCATATTTATCAAACAAGTGAAACTTAGCGGTCTGAACAACTCGTTGCAAGCGTTTTCTTTGCTCGTCACTAAAACTGTCACGACAAACAGCGTCACCTTTGCCCATAATATTAAAACCATCAGGGGCGTATGCTTGGCCATCATTATCAACTTTCCTACCAGTCCACAGACAATTAGTAAAATTCTCTCTCTCTCCTGGGTCAACTGGCGTATCGATCACATTGTCACCATATTTATAGCCGTTGGGACCTTCCATTACAGAAATAGAATTTTCGTCCCAGCTTTGATAGGTGTGCTTCAAGCTAAAATTGTGACCTACTTCATGAGCAATTGTTGAACTGTCTAATCGTGATGGTTCAATTTCAATGACATCACTTTGCTCATAATCCCAATAGGCATGACCATTACTGCCATCAAGTGAAGCGACGATAATATTCATTTTACCGTAATCAAACCAAGGGCGTACTTTTTCTTCATCGTGGGTATCCCAATCTGGATCATTGATACCAGAGATATCACTATTAGTGATATAAGTAATTTTATCACGGTAAAACTCTATTCCTAATTCATTGAAATAACTGTTTAATCGAAGGATTCCTTTATCCAAATCCGATAATGAAGCTTGTGTTCCTGTTCCGTTCTTACTATCGGCAGCAACAATGTAGTGTACAGGGATCCGATCTAAAGCCTTCGCTTCGATATTTGTTATTGCAGCGATACCTATAAATACGCCAAGCATATTTTTTCTAAACACTTTCATATACGAATACCTTTACTTTGCATTAATTAGATTAGTTAAATTGTGTAACTAGAATATTTTCTTAATTTAATAATCGATAAAGCTAGCTAATTACAACCTAACAATAGAAAGTTATGCTGTATATGGGGTAACAAAAAACAGACATTTAAATGATATTAAGATGACATTAAAATGACATTAACATTTTATAACCCTACCTGAAGTAGTTAAGTGGATATAGCTACTCACATAGAGATAGTAATGTTTTGTACGGCGCTAGGGTCCCAATTCGGCTTAGAAGTAAGCAATGTATCTCTGCTGTATACCCTGAAAGTTAGCTGTCATATTAGGGAAGTATGCTAGAAACTTAACTTGAAGAGCAATCAACTACTCTCAACCCTTATTAGTAGTATTAAGTGGGTTAGTCAGTATTCAATGGTTAAGAATTGAATAGTTGAGCTCTTTACTGTCTTAAATACCACATAAACATTAAGCTCTACTTAGATAGGAGAAGCCCTTTTAAAAGGACTTCTTCTTGTTAATTAAATTGATTAATTTCTATTCTTACAGAATCACTTTCTAGTAATCAGTACTTGGTTACTAGAAAGTGTGAAGTCCCATCTAATACTTATATTTTAAAGTAAGTCCTTCAAAACGTTCATAAGCTTTAAGTCCAACATGCCATTGTCCGGCTTGAGGATTTTGAATTACACATTGCTCACTATTTCCTACCTGGTAAGGTCGACAAGTATAATCTTTACTACCTGGTTGGCCGCCCAGTTTTAGATATAAATCGGCATCGCCACTACCACCACTAATAGTTACTTCTAATGTCGCGGAACCAGCAGGTACAGCAAAATCATAATCCAACCAAGTGCCAGTAATGGCACTTAAGTTATGGTACTCAGTAACTTCACCAGGATCGGGATCAGGATTTGCCCCTGGACCAGAATCTATGGTGTAGCTTGCTTTTAACTGCACGCCAGAGAAATCAGCATAGCTTTGTATCCAAATAATGTAGTTACCAACACTCGGTGCGCCAATGTTACAAACTTCATTGTTACCAGCGACATACGGGCGACAATCATGGCTATTTAACGTTGGAATTTGATTATATTTAACATATAAATCAGCATCACCACTGCCACCTGAAATTTCAACCTTAAGGTCTTTAGCATTCTCGACAACAGCTAGCGAAAACGATAATGCATTGCCTTTTGTTGCCGCTAAGCCAGTAACAACTTCATGGTTTGCAATAACGACAGTGCCTGGATCGGGTTCAGGATCTGGATTAGTATTACCAAAATCAATCACAGAAAGCCCTGAAGCGGCCTTGGTAAGTTTTAATTCAGTACCAATCTGTTGTGCTGACCACCAGTTAACACCGCTAGGTAAAGCAACTGAATCCGCATCGCGCTGAGCTTTTGACAACGTTACTGAGCCAGAATCAAACTGCGCAGTTCTAACCACCACACCAGATTCTGCCACTGTGATAACTTTAAATTGTTGAATACTGTCTAAGTCGATAGTCCAAGACTTTGGATCATTAGCTGAACGAGCAGGTGCGCCCCAACTACCTTCACCAACAAAAACTGTACCACCGTCAGTTGCCGTTGAGTAACCACTGCCGTTAGGCTTTAAGGCCTGAGTGATTTTGTTGATATGAGTATCAGACTCAACCACTAAGTTCATTGCCTTGCTATAAAATAAATCTGACCACCAATCGAATAATTCATAGTTGGTCGACTTACCGTCATAGTGTGGATACATAGGCTTATGATATTGCGCCATACGCCACTGTGCTAAATTCCCGTTGTTCGCAAGATCTTGACTCAACCACGAATTCATCGCGCTGGCTTCATTTGACCAACCCGAGTTTTTAAATTGGCTGTTCAAGGTGTAAACACGTAATAGCGGCGAGATGTTAAAAGCGCCATAGGTGTCATTATAATTACACTGATTATCCTTGTTGTAATCTACGCCAAACACTTCACATAAAGTAGAGTAGTTATCGTCTTCATGGTTGCCATGCGTAGCTATAAAGGGGTAAATACGTTTATAACTTTGACCATCAATTTGATCGTCAGAAAAAGTTAGTTGCCAATCATTTAGGTACTCACTCATTTCATAGGCCGTATTTGAGTTAGTGTAATCACCACCATGCATGATAAATAAAGGTCTAATTTTCGCCAGTAGGCGATTACCATCTTGACGAGTAGTCCAACCTGAGCGAGTATCGCCACCAGCTACAACCACATAAGGTGAATTGTCTGTGGGCGCAGTTTTAAACCACAGCTTTTGACCACAGCCACTGTTATCACATACTTGGTAATAAACCGCTGAATTGGCCGGTAAACCTTCAAGCTCAACAAAACTATTAGTCAGATCACGATCAAAGGTACGAGTCGCACTTACCTGTTTTATTGCCCAAGTTGAATCATCTGTTGTGGTACCGTATTTAACATGATGGTTTTGACCACCGTTTGGGGTAAAGCCAATGGTTGCGGTTGATGACGGCGAACCATCCCAAACCAGTCGATGATACTGGCTACCAGCAATTGCCGAACTCGCAATGCTGAGCAGGCCTATACTTAATACTAATTGTTTTAACTTCATTTTGTCTTCCTTCTCTGTTTTTCACGTATATTCGTGAATTAGTGGTGGTCTCGGCGCGTATCCGTGACCAAGATCACAAAAGCTGCGTTTTTATAAGGGAGAGCGGTGGTGTTACCACTAAAGAAATTGAGTGAACTCGCGCCGAAGCGATATTTACGAAATTTTTTACTTAAGGGTCGCTGATTATTAGCAGCCCAGTAATCACCATTTTTAAGCTGGGGAAAGTAGCTAGAGTCTATTTTGGCAAAGCCAGTAAGGGTGTTTTTGAGCAGTAAAGACTGCAACTCTTTCTTGTTAGGCAGACGCCAATTTTTTTGACCACATAGCTCTTGCTGGTTAGTTGCTCGAATAAGGTCATCAGTATCACAGCGCGATTTTTCAAAATAACAATCACCGCGATTTTCTACTCCAATAACTTCATCAAACCATGAATAGGTCCAATAACCATCATGGATAGACTCATCATCAGTTTTAACTTCCCACAACAGCTTTTCTTGTTTATCTAACACACAATGCCACGGGCCATCATGGGGGTCTAGTAGTGCACCGCTGTGCAGCACTTTAGTAAACCGTTCACCGACAAACTGCTTTTGTTTGTTGGTAGATAAAGCGCTGTAAGCTGCACTAACTAAAATAAATAATATTAATAAAGACAATCGAAATAACATTTACAGCAACCTCAACTTAATAGGATGAATATGTCTACTATGGCCTATTTGGCTATGATCAAAGGGTGCCACCCAAATGCAGATTCCGTCTTGAATATCGACATCATGGCTCGATCCCGTTTTCAGTTTTCTAGCTAGCTCTAACGTCCATTGACCATTTTGCCAATATCCTTTGGCGGCGACATCAGCTCTGTCGCCTTCAAAACGATTGGAACGGTATAAAACGCTCGGTATCGTTGTGCCTACTTCAAAGTCATCTTCATCAGTGGTATAGGCTTTACTATGAAACCAAGGCAGGTATGATTTTTTATTGGTTGTTTTAAGAGCAATGGGCAGGCGCTTTGGCACTACAGATTCTTGTTTAAACCAAGTCCAATTTAAGCTGTAGCGACCACTTTCTTTGGCATCAGGATAGTAACCTGCGGTATAGCGTTTATTGCCCGATAACGCAGGTAACGGTGGGCCGATAAAATTATCATCGGCCAATTTCATATTATCGGTACGAATAGCTTTCCATTGCCATAGATCAATGACCTTATTATCGTCGGTATAATGAAAGCCTTTACCATGTAGATTGGCGGGTTTATTGGCGAGTGGTTTATGACCTAAGTGCGCGGAGCCATCGGCGGCTAAATCACAACCTGTAGATAACATCACCGCAAATTTATCTTCGTAATAGCGTTTTTCATTAAAGTTTTGGTAACCGTCATGTTCAGCGCGCCAACCAAGCTTGGTTTTCACAAGTGGCAAATGCTCTAGGCTTTCGCTGCTATCTAACCATTGAAAAAGAAAAAACACTTCGCTGTTATTATTAATCGCCTTAATTTTCACACTGGTTTGCCCATCAGTGAAGTTATGCCCTGAAAAGGTTTTTACCGTTAGAGTTGGTGCATCTCGCCATTCTTTTTCAGTCGCTTTACCATCAATATTGATATGGAAACTATTAGTTAACGTTGTAATCGTTAATTGGTTTGTTGGCGAAAATGTTAAATAGAGTAATAGAGCAACACTGGCAACTAACACCACCGCGCCCGTTAAAAGCAATGTGTGCAGAGCAAATAGCTCTGAGGCTATTCTTCTGACAATAGGCCAGCCAAATTGAAGGGTTAGGCCAATGCCATGTAGGATAAAAAATAGCATGATTAACATTGCGGCAACTAAGTGCAGCGTTTGGGTATTGAACTGATGCAGCGAAAATAACTGCATCAAGCCAGTAGTAATGACAAAAACAATGACAAAGTAGCCAAATAAAACCAGCTTGTGATGAAAGCCGTTAAACTTTTTTGTTACTTTTGGAGTGTTATCGAAAAAATGGCAGCACAAGGTTAAAACGACTAAGCCAGTAAAAAATAGTCCGCTATAGATATGAATAGATATAACTTCTCCTTGTGGCAATAAATAGCTAAGTACCGCCACAGGCTAGTATGTTAATACCGCAATGCGTAAACCGGTCAGCATCAAAGTCAAAGTTACGATAATTACCAGCAAGTGAAAAAGTTGAAATAACCTTTTTGATAGCTTCATTAATAAGTTAATCCCTGTCTATTTATTAGTCGAAAGATAAATTACAGTTAATAGAGATAAATTATTGAGCTATTAATGTCATTAGTAGAGCTTTAAAAGAGAGAAATAGAGATATATCAAACCAGTAATAGTTACTGATTTGATATTCAGAGATTTTAAATAGAGGGAGTTTTAGATATCGTTAGTGTTTTGCTAAAGTGATTTTGGCAATATCATAAGGATTGCCTTTTCTTTTCGTATAGATAAGCCATTGATTGGCTGAGTCGAAGGTAAAAGCGCCATAGGTTTCAAGTTCTGCTGAAGGTAATGATACAAGCAAGTCGGAGCTTTGACTGACTAAATTATAGGCTTTAATTTCGACTCTATCGGGATGGTTTTTAGCGTAATAAATGGTGTCTTGTTGAATAGTCCAATTATAGCGACTACTAAACTCACCTCCATCTAATAGTTGCTTAAGATCGGTAAAACCACCATCACTATTTTCACTAGCAAGCCACAAACCACCCTTAAAATATTTGCTGAACAACCATTTATTGTCCTTATAAGAGCGAGCAAAACGTATTTGTCTCTCACTAACCTGTAGTGGCGATGTCCCCTTAAAGTCAAAGCGATATAACAGTGAGCCCGCATCACTTGAAACGCTGTCTCTTATACACATCTCCGAGCCCACGAGACCTCTCTACATCTCGTA